>Ga0099824_1000280_pt1 | contig 53756 bp, 35 predicted proteins | sample SiratrowhiteBW_FD_76837 | JGI IMG/M metagenome (GOLD analysis project Ga0099824, IMG submission 76837) | Root nodule microbial communities of legume samples collected from California, USA - Siratro white BW | ecosystem: Host-associated > Plants > Roots > Nodule | place: USA: California... | reverse complement strand
TATGTGCTGGTGTATTTAATGGCTTGGGGAGTGGAAGTAATGTTGAAGGTTTGTGTGATAACTAAGGTTAGTGGTTTCATGCCCAATTCTAGTTTGTTTGTTCTTCCAACAGGGCAGTCTAACCATTCACGGCTAAATGCTTTAAGAGTGAATAAAAAATATAAGCATTTTTTAAAATTAATAAAATAATTAAAATTATGATATTTTTATCTAAAATTTATTTTTTAAAATTTTTTGTGATACAAAATTATCTATTAAATTATAATAATTAATTTCTTTTAAAAAAAAATTCAATAGATAATAAAGTTAATTCGTGTTTAATCTTTATTGAGACAGTTTAATATTTCAAATCTAGAACTTTAAAGATACACACAAACATTACTTTTCCATTGGTGATGCACAGAGTATTGAGGAAATAGAAACACAAAAGACCAGAGATGGACCTCCATCAGAGGGAGCTGTTGTTAAAACTTTGTCAATTAGTGTAGATAACATTAGCTTGGGTAGTGGTGTTACAATTCACAAGTCAAGCGGTGCAAATATACTTCCACAAGATTCTCATGTTGTTGAACAAGATGATAGGATGAATGCAGATGAGACAGGAATAGCACCATATAAAAGTATCAAAATCCAAGAAGGGGCGACCTTGTTAGATAAAACAAAGGGAATAGGAATTGTTTCTGATAACAGAGTTGAGGTTACACCAGGTTATTACTCTTTTCTTGTCTCTTTTCCATCCTATATTTATATGTTACCTATTTCTCAAACTTTTTACTGCTTATACAGTTACTCGTACAAGATTGGAAGAGTATAGGCACTTTGTTGATCTCGATGACTCACAAATTTCTCTGCTAGTGGAGGCGATAGCAGCATATCCTCATCTTTGGAATGCTTGTGAGAAGTTTAGTGGTCGCTTTCAAGCTTGGATGTTGAAAACATTGGCAGATATGTTGTTGTTCCTTCGAAGTGAAAGTGTTGCTAGTGTTAATCCTCATAGAGAAAAGGAGTTCCATAAACTATGTGATGAAGCTGTTCAATTTGGATTTGAGAGGTCGTGGGTTGATGAAATGCGCAAACGTGTTGTGGCAAGGGATCCTAAGTTGGACCGTGCAAAGGCACGAATTGGTGAGCTTCTTAAGAGACATGATCATTTAACTCAGGAGTTAGACAACATAAAGAAAGAACTTAGGAGTCTTCATGACTTCGTTGATATGCAGAAAAAATGTTTCAACTTTTTGTGACATGGAAGTTACACCCAAACACTTTGATTTTATGTATTTTCTGTTTCTTAGAAATACATTTGGCATTACTTGTGATTCTTCTAAGAATTAGTGTCAGTTTCTGAATGTAATGTTATTTCAGACAGGTAGAAAAAGATGTGTAAGTGTAAGTTTATTGTGTTGGATTTACCATAGACATTATGTTGTTTTCTGAACTTCTTCAGTCATGGTTTGATATTATATTTTTCCCCTTATCTTTTATCTCTTTGCTTGAAACTAGAAACAGTTCAATTATTTCTTCTAATTGATGAAACATTAAACCAGGTCAATTCTGGAATTAACTTTACTTTGTTCTACCAAATTCTGATAAATTTTAAGGCAAATCTCATATGTAGACTATCAATAGACCTGTCTCCACTGTAAAAGTTGAAGATAGAAAATTGCAACCAGTTATTACAAATCATTGAAGATAAGGAACGCTACGACTTTATCTGTCTTCTAAGCATGCCAATAATTCTATTTAATCACTTCTTTTACAATGTAAAATGTTCATCGTTTATACCATATTTCATGATTTGTATGTTCTTGCAGGATTCAGTGACAACGAGTATAACGATTAATCGAATGTTAGCATCCGTTAAATATTGAGAATGCCTCCAAAATTATGGAATTTTTCCATATTCCGAGACTTCCAATTAATGGCCAACAAGTAGACATACACGGACGAGCTAGAAACATTTTTCTTGTCATTAAAGTTCAACATCTTCATAAACTACACATTTGCAATTGTCCAAAATAAAAGGCTACATTCTGCCTGTCTCTTGAGAATGCTACCTCAGTTGTAAGGTATTGGAGCACATCATTGAGGGAGATATAGAACATAAAGATGTTTCAATACCAAACAGCAAAAATTAATTCTTGTGACCCTCTGCAACTGCAACAACTCGAAGCATCAGTTTTTTATCTTCATTTCCCATGTATTTCCAGTAATAGAGCATCTGATCCTAAATCAAAACTCTAGTCTACTGCAAGCGTTCGAAGGTGAAGCAGGTGTGAGAAAAGGGTGGGTAGATGTTCTTGTGCAATATTTTCTGAAGTTCTCACTAACTTCAACAACTATTGTCAAGGACAACTGGAAAGTGCAAGCCTCTAATTCTTTTAGATGAGCTAATTACCATTCATTCCTCCTCTTGATGAGAAGATGAGAAAATAGGAGGGAAGGGGAACGTTTTGATATTCAGTATAGAGTTTAGATCATATTACCTCTGGATATGCCTCGAGCATCAGTGACAGAAATAACAAGGTGAAGAAAAAAGAATAAACACGGAAAGAAAGGCCAAAACATTTAGATTCTCTATCAATTAATGTTTCTAAAACGAAATTATTACTCTTGACATGGTACAAATCAGCAACAAACTGATAATAAAGTTTCAAGAGGGGTTCTTAGGAGGTGTGGCTGGCTTGGTAAACCAAGTGGTGTAGAGAAACTGTTTATGAGCCCCAACGTGGTTGCAAACGAGACGAACCTTCTGCCTCTCTCTCATCCATCTCAGCATGATTTTCATGTGATTCTTGCTCGTCAAATCTTTCAATCCAACTTCCTAAAATCCAACATCTCAAAAATTATTTTCTTTCAATCAAGTTTATATCAAGAAAGTAAATTAGACCAACATCTCCTCAAATCTTGTCCAATAACATGAAAATCTCCTCCATTTTCTATTCTTACACCATCTTCCTTAACTATTCTTAAAACATTTTCCAGACATTACATGTACAATACACGTACAATACACTAGTTTCATTAACTGTTTGAAAACATTATACTCTATCTCGGAATGCTTAACAAAAGACTTAATTACACTTTTGGTCCTGAGTTATTGCAATTGCACAGTTTTAGTCTTAAAGATTCAAATTATGCCAATCAAGGATCAAGTTATCGCAGATGTGCGATCATAGTCTCTCATGTCCTAATAGTGTCAATTGAATGTGCTACATATTGCAATTGTGTCCATTGCATCCCTAAATATTACAATTGTACGATTTTAGTTCTTCAATCAAATGTTACTCGCGAATTAACTAACCATATGTCCGCATACTAAATTCACACAATTGCAACAATTGACAAAATAAAGTGAGACACCAAAAGTGCAATTCAGTCTTTAAAAAATTCATACGATCTCGAAAAACCTGACGAATGAGTATTATTTAGTAATGTCTATGATAATAATAATGAAATGGAGGAGGGTGAAAGAGAAGCCAAGGTACCTTGACGCGTTCCCAGGTGTTAGCAACGGTGATGGGACCATGCTCTTTGATGATATCGAAGAGGGTTCTGGTGATCGTTTGCCTCTGCTCCGGCGGTGTTTTAACGGCCACCGGCCCCATCTTCGGCTTCGATTTCTTCGCCAAACATCTAATCGCCGTCCCAAACATTACCTTCCTCAGTCCCAAACTATATTCTGCAAAGCAAACACAAAATATCTATGAATCAATCAACAAATCTTCCAATAATTACATTATCATATAACTCTGTTCCGATGAACACACGATCATAGCATAGCAAGATTTCGAAACGAGACAATGCCACGAATTCGAAGTACCCAAGTAAGTGAAGCTTCGCTCTTGTCGTCGTGCACTTAGAGAAGAAAGGATGACACTGCAATCAATTTAGGGTGAACTGAATCCTGAACAAACATGTTGTGAATTGAGACCAATTATGGGCCGCCTCTGGGCCTACACAATTGTGGATTGATTAATTCTTCCTCCACCCCCCATTCCCTATTCGTGCACCTCTAGGAATATAAAATTGAACATATATCCTTATTTTAAAATTGGAAAAGTCAATATTATTTTCTATCTCTTTCATTTTCATAACTTTTATTCGTCATCCACCATATCATCAGCACCTTCTAAATCTTAAATTAAAACTTCAAACAAGTCTTAAAGTAAATAATTATTGATGTTTATTAATAATTTATGAGTAATATTATTGATTAGAGTAGTTCATTTGGTGATTGGGGAACTGCCGATGGCAAACGACAACTTTTGTACATTCGGTTGTCATTTTGTTTTGCAAATGACAACCGGATGATACCCTATCCGATTTACAATTTTTTTCAAAATGTGAACCGGATGAGGGTATCATCCAGTGGTCATTTTACAAATGTGAACCGGATGGATGTGTCATCCAGTTGTCATTTACAAAATAAAATGACAACAGGGTGAGACTCAAGGTTATTTTGGTCATTTTAATATGACTACTTTGGAAATTAATTTTTTCATGGAGGTGCAGGAAGAATGTACGGGGGTGAAGGAAGAAACTGGCTTGTGGATTTTTTATTGGGCTTGAGCCATGACAACTTGAAGGTCTTTTTTCCTGGACCCCAATGATTACTGAGTGCACTCCATACGACAGAGAAAAGGTCTAATATACCCTCCTTCTTTGCGCCTTGCCATCACTGTCTCCATTACCACACCTCTTTTCTCCATCACTAAACAGAGTAAAACGATAGATTTTGTAGGAAGCTTGTTCTAGAAAGTTCAAATCAATGGAAATATATGTTCTACAGTGAAAATTATCTGTGAAATTATGTTTGAAAAACTTAAGAAAAATTCCTAATTTTTCCTTTGGCAATATAACACATCATGCTACAGATATCAAAAAAGTAATGTTCAAACATTCTATAAGTTTCTTTTGTGGAATATATTTTTGTATACATTTTTTAATTAACAAAGTTTTCTATTAAGAAAATTAAATATGAGCACAGATTTAAAGATTCAACAAACTTTTCTGTTAGTATATCTAGTCATCTAAATATATTAACAAATATTTAAATACATACATTTCTTATGACATTTTAAGTCTTAAAATCGTTTTATTTAAAATATTAATTTTATAAATATAGAATACATTTATATACCCACAAATTGTAAGAAAAAGTTTGACAGTAGTGAGTAAGATTAACGTAAATGATGTTTGAGTAAATGTTAACATAAAAGGAAAATTCAAAATAAAAAAATAGATAAAATAAGCATTAATTAGAGATAGTGGAATCAAGTAGTGTAAGAAGCAAAAGATCACTACCAAAAACAGAAAATCTTGGGTTTAAGAATGAAAGATTAAATTTGTAGTGTAAACATTGATAGAAGTTAAATTTAATTTGTGCTTGATTTAAGAAAACGAATTAATCTTGTCATTAAGTAATCGAGCTTGTTATTGTTTCATCAAGTCAAGCTTAATTATGATTCTTAATTAAGATGCTTTTATGTTTAGTCAATCAAATTCAACATGGATGGTTAGTTGAGTTTTAACTTCTTCTTTCTGGATTATTTTCTTTTGTATTTTACTTTTGTGCCCTCTTTTCTAGCTGCTAAATTCCTCAATTTGGTACTTTATCTCCACCAACAAAACTACAATTAAGCCCTAATCGAACTAAAACTCATATTAAAAAATAATTATACCACCGCATATTAAAACTACAATTAATCTAACGCTGAAATCAAATCATATAAATATGTAATTGCATTAAATATTAAAAAAAATATTTTGTATATTAATCTTTATCGTTTTGGACAAAAATGTTTCTCTAAAAAACTTGCATTCCTTTAAGAGATGTAGATAGATTTAGTTTCCAACTTTGTTAGGGTTTTCGGGTTCAAATAAAGAAGTGAGGAATCCCTACACAATATTTTGAAAAAAATTGACGTCCTTGTATATATTTTTAAATATTGTATATAAACTTATTAATAAAATTTTAATTTAATTAATACATAAAATAATAAATATCAGAGATAAAATAAAAAATATATAAATTATACTTTTTATATGAAATATATAATTTTAACTATGTTATTTAATTATTATTGTAATTTAAATTATATGACTGCTAAATAATTAATTTATATTTTATAAAAAAATAACATCTTATTTTAATATATTTTTACGTCAAATATAAAGATACCCTTTTAGAATATAATTTTTCTTATCCATAAGAAAACGATATGGTTTATATAGATCATACATTTTATTTAACTAACTAGGACATGTGTCTTTTAAAACTTTTAAAATTTTATTAAATAATTATAAAATTTAAATGAAAATACATATAGTTTTTTCGAAGTTGTTATACAAATATTAAATTTTAGTGCTATTTGACAAAACAATTATTTTATCATAGTTTTATTATTATTACTATTATTATTTAAACAAAACAAAAATTATAACTATCTTGTTATCTTTATTTTCTAAAAAAAATTTATTTATTTCACTATATTATTTATAATAATTTATTTATATTATTATTATTATGATAACTTGATTTTTGATGAAATTTATTCTTCAAAAATATAATGTTCTAATAATGTTCGGAGATCATTTTTGTTGTTATCAAAAAGCTAAATTTAATAAATGATTATATCCTATTCAAATTAATAAAAATTCATTTTTATTTTCTAGATTGATTGTATGAGCTTAAAGCACATGCATGAGAAAGATAGGAGAGAACTTAAAATCTATAATAAATTGAAGACTTTTCTAATAAAAAATATCTTCAGTGTTATAAGTTTGATTTCAACTATCTCATAATTAAGAAACGGAAGAAGAGGAGAAACATCTTGATAATCTAATGAGAAGTATAAAACAATATTCTTCTTAGAGGTGTCATATACTTAATATAAAAAGATAGAAACTCCAAAGTTATTATCAATTATATGATTCTAAACCTCCATTATTACAACTATAAAATAAACAGAATAAATAGAAACAGAGTAAATAAATAAGTTATCATAATTGAACAAATTATACAAAAATTATTTAATTTATTTATTAAGGACATCAAATACATTCTTTACTTATCATGGATTCAAAATAAAAAAACACCAAATTTTTAAGAAGACAAAGAAACAAAATAATATATTAAGTTTTAACACATGAAGCTAACAATTGTAACTCAATATTTACACATTAATCATACAAAGTAAAATAACCTTCTTGGTAACTCCTATCAATCCAAACTTAATTAATAATTTTCATAAAATCTAACAACTATATATGGTAATTAACTTTATTTACACAAAAAAAATGAAGACAAAATAAAAATATCTTATTAGACATATAAAATATCACTCGACTTGCTTGCTTACTTGAATAATATTTTTCAATTAAACATAGTGTCTTGCTAGAAATATACCACTCGCACATTAAATTATTCATTGAGTGGTCCCTTCAAGCTTAATGATATTAATTATGTGAAGAAAGAATTGAGAAAAATTAACTTACTGTTCACAAATGTTATATCATTTAAATGACTCTAATTTGTTTAGGTGACTATGATTTGAACTTATTCAAGTGAGGAGTTCTAAAATAACATTATATATATATATCCTACAAAGTCAAATTACCAGTGAAACAAGATGTTAGTTTCAAAGGTTACCAAATAAAATCACATTGCAAACAAGAATACGCTTCCTTATAACCAAAGAATCCAATAATTTACCGATTTCTCAAGCTATAGCGCTAGAGTTTCAAGTAACTTAAAATCATCAGAAATTTATATTAAATTTGTAGACTATAGTAACTTCATTTATCTTAATATTTCTGATATTTTAAGGAAATTTGAGAGATTTGAAAATGTAATTTGAAATACATACCACCAAAGTGCCTTGCTCACCTCGATATTTTAACCTTGAGCAACAATATTTCAAAATAAGCTTAATTTCACCTAAAACTAAATAAAAAAAATAAAAGTTTACTCAATAATACACTTCAAAATTGGTACTATCTTCCTACGAAGGAAGAAAGAAAGAAGGGTTGGAAAAGAAGAAAAATTAACTATGGCATTATGATCTAAGAAAGAAATAATGGAGTTTTCGGTCGGGATTTCTGTTGTTTTATGTTTTTGTGGTTATTCTTTGCTACTCCTCAAGATATTTGTAGTCTCGAGAAGGGTTTCTGAGAATATTGTAACACTTAATCAATAATGATCTAAATAATAAAGAATGAATATGTTTATAACATTATCTTATACCTTGTAACATTTTTGTATCTCAACAATAGAAAGTGAATGTGTTTATAATATTGTCTTACACCTCATAATCATTTTTGTATTTATAAGTTTTATCATGAATCTTGGATATCTGGATCAGAGGTCTAATTTATTAAAGATCCTTATTTATATAAGTCATGTTTCCTAATTCATGGACTTATAAAAAAATATATTAATTGATAAAGAATACATCACACTACAAATGTACTTTAAAAATTACAGTTAGCCGGATTTATAATACAAAATGGAAAGTATTTAAATTTCTATTTACACCCATGCTTACCGAACTCGTCCCTTCTTTGTATGTTATGTTTTATCTTTGAAAAAAAAAATCCAAAAGAACCCAACTTTATACCATTTCACCAGTTATTATTACTATTTTTACGTTTGCCTCACGAAACGATTCTTATAACAAAATATAAACAATTCCACAAAATAAATTAATGCTTAAACATATATTAAAATTAGTTATACTTTTTACATTAATCCACAGTTATTTTAATACACAAAAACATCATAATTGCATTGGTTACTCACTATTACAAAATTATTACGAAATTCTCAATGCCCATGAAAAAACTAAAAGTTTAATGTATGTTTGAATTAAAATAAATTATCACATGAAAACTATATTAATTATTAATAGGATACTTTTATAGATGATACAATATTTTTAACATTCCCCACAAAAATAAAAATAAATATAATTTAAAACCGTTGGTGTGTGTTTTTCCCCTTTTTACGATTGGGTGTGGAGTCTTCCAAAAGGGACAAGTACCATTGGTGCCGGATTTCTTTTATGGATCCTGATATTTGACTTTAAATTGTTTTTTTAATTATTGATTTAATTATTTATTTATTGATTTTTTTTCCAAATTTTGACTATGAATTCTTCTAGGTTGATGCAAATTTCATTAACTTTTTTCCTTAATTCATGACCATTAAACTCAAATTAATACCCAGTTATGTCAAAGTTGACTAAGGCCGGTTGATTAAGTCCAGCTTCAACTAGGAAATAAATCAAGAATATGAAATGAGTTTTGAAAATCAGCAATTAATCCTATTAAAAAATTTTACCAGTGATTTGTGGATTTTATTGAATTGAACCCTTTATTTATCTATATATTTTTTTTGCTTGAATCCATTCTGAATTTTCTAGGGTTAGTGTGTGGTAATGAAATATATGTTTGTGAAGTTTGTCATAAATTTCTCACAGGTTAAAGGGTTAAAGACTAATTTCTCTACGATATTATAATTATAGTTGATTTGGCAAATTTATATATTTTACTCTCTTTCTTTTTCTTTCCTTAGCAACACTTAATTAGGCGGAGAGACTTATTAGGAAATTTTAAAACTAAAAGTAATTTAGGCGGTTAAACATCAAAATCGTGATTGATTAAGCAATAAAATTACATCATTTATCAATAATGTTGCACAAAGTCTGAAGCAAATACAATTATTTATTTGGAGTGGCAAGTGGCTGGGCTGGCGCGTGGCTTATGACGCAGAGGAGGCGCGTGGCGGGTGGCAGATGCGTTAACACGAAGCATGCAATTCTGAGCTGAAGAAAAAAGGCTTCTCCCTCTTTCTTCTGTTCTCTCTCTGACTTCCCAAACCACACCACTCACTTTCTCTCTCCTCTCCATGTCTTCTTCCTCACATCAAACTTAGATTTTTTTTTTCTTTCTTTGTTAATCTTTTTTTTTTTCACTCTAGCAAAGTGGTAAGCAACATAATTGGTCTATATCTTTTATTTATTTATTTATTTATTTTCGATTTCTCCTTTAATTCAATGAATGACCCTTGAGATCTTGCAATTGGAGCTTCCATTTTAGCTGCTTCTGCAATATTCTTATTCTCAGATCGACCCCTTTTCATCTCCTTAACTGGGAGATGTTGCTTATGAATTTTCTCCACTAAAAATTGTTTTTTTTTTTTTTGGTTGGGGGTGTTGATTAGCTTTTTGGCCGCTGTTCAGGTTTATTTGGGGAAGTTTGATTTGGGAAATGAACAAAGGACAGTCACCGGAGCCTCTTGATTTCTTCATCTGGACTGTTGAGGTTAATCATTTCTCTCCCTTACCCAATCATCGATGCACTTATTTTCATTTATTATTTACACTTTCTATAATGACGAAAATTACTCCTTGTGATCTGCTTTTATGTGATTTGTACCTTTAACATGTAATTAGGTTTCTTGCAACAATTAGTTTAACTATTGTTGGGTTCATAACTTCAACTTTCTCCATGGTAGGCTGTTTTCTGATACTCATTTGTTTCTCTTGTAACAAGTAAAAGTGGAGATTTCACTTTGTTCTCTTATGTCAGAAAATTTGAACATAGTGTTGTCTAATCAAGTTAGAAATTTGGTGGATGATGTTCAAGTTCTCCTCAGCTTGGAAATAGTTGGCTAATCAAGCTTGTGCGCACATTATTTCATTTAATTTTGAATCTCATCTTCTCCCTGTTCTTGCCACAAGTTATCTGCTATTTATATTGAGTTTTCAATTCTTGCCAGATCATTTTTTTCAATTCTTTAGTTTGACACTCGCAGTTTCTAAGATCATTTCAAAAGTGAGGGGTTTAACATTCTTTCAAGAAAATAGTAGATTATATTGAATGCTTGTTTACCCTTTTGTGCAGCACTCCATAGGTGTAAATCTTCGTTTGATGAGTTCCCACTGCAAGGCTATATTCATCTTTCTATGATCATTGGATTTTAGGACTCTGTTGTTGCAACTGGGTTTTGGAAACATAGCATCTGAAACTAGATTGCTAGTTTATTATTTTATCTTGATCATGCCCTTAGTTCATGTTCCTCTATCTGTGATTTATCCTTGTTGTCAGTTAAGTATGTTATTAAGCCCATATATCTGAAGTGTAAACTACTATAGCTAGCAATGTATCATCTCGTAATTCTCCTTTGATGTGTGTATCAAGGTCCCAAGATTGTGGCATTATTTTACCCATGTATTGTGTATGTTTATAGTTATGTGTTAAGTGTTTAATACAAGCTTCTTCAGCACTGTTTTATAGGTCTAGACTCTTTAACATAATCGATGCACAGTTGATTAATGACTGATATTATCTAGTCTGTAATGCTTCCACATATTTTCGTTTAATTCATTTATGTTCCTAACTGTATGCATTACTGTTGACAAGGATCTAAGCCTGTTGAATTTACTGGTAAATATGTGTGCTGTTATACAAGCGTACCATATAGTGCATCTCCGTGCCAGAGTCCAAAATGTAACCAATAGCAGCTGCATTCTTTCTTATCTCGTGTGTTTTATCAGGATGTTGGCTTGTGGCTGGAGACTATAAATCTTGGTAGTTACCGCCAAATTTTTAAAGAAAATGGTGTTAATGGAGAATACCTGGAAGGCATGTCCATGTTCACTACTGAACAGATCCTACGTTTTATAAGACGCTGCCACATGAAGTGGGGAGACTTCATCACATTGTGCAAAGAATTAAGACGGATTAAAGGTATCTCTCTCTTTCCTACCCCTTTTAAACAGTAAACAGACAAACACTTGTCAATGAACTCTAATTTAACATTTTCATTTTTACCTATCTGGTTTGTGCTCCTCCCCTGGTTAGGTAAGGCATGATCATTGATGTTGTCACAATCACTTTGACGCTATCTGAACAATCTATAAGGAAACATGAATATACTAGAAAAATGATTAAAGTAGAGGTCTAGTATTGCTGTATCAGTGTGAGATATATCTAGAATTTTGATAACTTGCCTATTAGTCAGTGGTACTGCTGTCATTTCATTACAGACAACAACCATTAAGGGTCTCATCATAGCACATAATTCTCTATATTGTGCAGCATCAAGACAAGCTGTGAATTACATTTTTCTAAACTGTACTTCTTTCTTATGTATATGGGCTTTTAGACTCTAAATCATTTGTGATTTTCCAATTTGATTTCACATTTTTTGTTTCAAATTAGTGTTCCCGTTAAACATTTTTTCTTTACCAAGTGAAAAACATAAATAGTTTGTGCAGTATTCCTTTCTTATTTGGCTCCTGTAGATATCATGAGTTTCCTCTAGATATAAAGATTTTTCTATCTGGTCTCTTGTGTAGAGGGGTCAAATGAATTTTTTTTAATATTTAAGAACGACCAAATGGGAAGAGAGTTAAATTATATGCACTGACGTTTTTTCACAGATATCTAATAGGAATTTATCCTATGATCACATCATTCTATTCATAATATGATGCGATGACATGCCAAATTTTATGTTAAAAGTTTTACAGTGACAATACAGTAAAACTCCAAAAATCAAACAGAAGAAATTATATTATTATACAGGGTGAAGTCATCCAGAACATGATTGTCAAGACGTCCATTCCTAAACATGTGACATGTTTATATATAAGGAGACATGAAATGTACATATGCCTCTTGTGTTTGTTGTGTTGTGACTTTTCTTGCAAGATGATATATTCCTGTTATAACATTAAAAAAGAGAAGTGGGTACTTACCCCCAGTAAAGTTGAAGAACATGGCTTTATCTGTTACCTGCCCCTAACCTGTGAAGGCCATGTTGGTGTCTGTAGTGGCTTGTCTGAAAGGGGAGCAGAAGGTCCGGCGGCCATGGTGGGCACCGGCATGCCTATCCACTGTGTTCTTAAAGGTTGCAAAATCCAACAGACAATCAAGAGTTGTTTCCTTGAAGCTGGAACCATGATACAAAAAATCTCTCCAAGTGTACCAGTGTACGTATAGCAAATTTCTTTTTGCCTAGAAAACAAAAGATAGGAAAGAACTTTTTCTAGTCCTTTTATATATATATAATTTTTTTTCTTTGGATTCCAAAACCTGGTTGTTTTTTCTCCTCTGGAGAACTGTTATGTAGAAGATCCTTCTGCACTAATTTCCAGTGCTGTGTAATTATGTATTCTATTATATGTGAACGCAAATTATATATGCCGTTTCTCTTCAACCTCTAAAACCTTCATTTCCCTGTAGCAGTAGTAGTTAGTTTCTTTATATGATTCAATGTTTTCTCAACACATGTGGACCTACAAGTTTTTAACCCTTTAAAAAATACAACAATGTAATGATGAAACACAGTAGCACTTTTTACTATGCACTTTTCATAAATTTGTCATCTTAAGAATGGAACAGTGCACGTTGGGCTATGCTATCAAAGTATTCACCTCTCAGTTCTGACTTGCAACCTAAAGCAAACCAAAGTTGCTTCCTTTATTTATTTCAACTGTTTTCATTTACTAGTTCTTGTTGGGTTATACAAAGTGGTTTTGGGTTGGATGAAGAGATGTTCGTTTATAATATAAATATATAAATAACTTACTTGCTGATATTTTCTAATAATTGTTTTAAGGGTAATGAATGACAAATGAAAAATGATTAGGATATTTACTGCTTAATAATAATAAAATGATGATAACTCTGTTAACATAATTTAGTAGTTAGTAGGAGAAATTACGTGATAGGTGGTGATCTGGATTTTCCGATGAAGATTAATGAAGTTGATAGATTATCTGTATTAGTAACACGGTTAGAAAAAAAGGAACATTTGAAAAATTACTTTGTCACTAGAAATGTTATTTACTTAGTCACAATTTTAATAAATTTTAGAATGCATTATTTAATATCATTTAAAAGTATTAAAAATTATAAAATAGTTGTGAATTTTATTTTGTATTTATGTTGTGGTTAGATGAATAATTTTGATAGGATAAATTGTTTTTAAAGAATTTAAAATGTTTTATAGTAAAATACATCTTTAATACTTAAAAGAGTAAATTTAAGAGAAAATTAGATGCGAATATATATATATATATATATATATATATATATTTTTTTTTTTCATACAATTAAATTACCTCTCTAAACTAACAGTTTAAAATTTTAAAACTAAAATTAGTTTGTCTAAACAAAATATTTTAAAGAATGAACATAATTTAGATTAAAACAATTCAATTTCAATCACTTTTTAAAATTTCTGAGTCCAAACAACTTTAATGAATTTTACTCCTAATTTTATATATTTTGATAAATTTGATTATTGACGCTGTAAAATAGTTTACATTTGACGAGTAAAATTATTTTACATTACGAGTGTATATATATATTTTTTTTCTCACAACAAGAAAAGTATGTGATGATTTTGATGAAAAAAATATATATTTTCGATATTTCTTTCTAGTCCACCGAAACAACAGAAAGTGAAAGTTTTATGTAAAATAAGCAAATTATATCATTAAATCTTTCAAAACTTGTTAAAATTTAGTAGTCTGTCTCTGTCCATATATATATATATATATATATATAAGCTTTTAACTTGAGAATAAATTATTCATATATAATAATAAAAGTAAAAATAAGAATAATATTTGTTATGAATGTTACCAATACTCTATTTTTTGTTTGTATGAATCAAAATATTTAAAGATATATAGTTCTACCTTTTACTGCAAGTATTATGTTTTAGGTGTAGAAGTATTTTTTTTTTCCTATTGAAAAAAAAAAAAAAGACATTATTAGTAGGTATTTTACTGCACTTAAAAATACAAAAAATCCAGCGTCTCCTCCTTTTTCCCTCTCGTGATTCAAATGGCGAAAACCCCATAAACCCTAATATCTGGTGCTACTGAGTGATCGTCATGTTTTCTTGTGGAACGAAGAAGAGCAATGCTCGCGTTCGGAGAGAGCAAGGTCGCGGTTCGGCGGTGGCAGATTCTCCGGTGACTCCTGCGCGAGCCTCTTTCAATGACAGCGCCGTTCCCAATCGCCCTAGCTCCGGCACTCCCGCTCCTTGGGCTCCTCGTCTATCTGTCCTTGCTAGGTACTCCTTCATTCGCTCCTTTGCCAAAATCTGCCTCGAAAATCGCATTCTCCTTCTGACTCTTTTCCGTTTCCCTTGCGTAGGGTTCCTCAGGTCAACCGAAGTGGAAAAGGAGACGACGCTGATCCTACCAAACCCGTTTTCGTCGGCGAGTTTCCGCAAGTGGTTCGAGATGAGCAGAACATTTTGCTACACAAGCGAATTCCTGGTAAGAACAATTTGACTTGTCTTTCGATTGCGTTAGGTGGCACGTGTCTTAATTCCTTCAGATTTGAAGTAAATTAAGTTTGATGTGTTTGAAATTATGGTGTAACGCAATGCAGCTCAAGATCGCGCGTGTGGTGGGATTGACAAGAGCACATCACTCGCTTGGATTATTTGCGGGAACAGGGTCTACCTTTGGAGTTATCTGTCCCCCGCATCCTCCATGAAATGTGTGATCCTTGAAATTCCTCTGAATGATGCTGATGTTGGCAGAAATGACGCTGGTAGTTGGTTACTTCGTGTGGTTAATTGTGATGTGGAGTCTGTGGGAAGGAATGAGGTTGCCAAACAGTGCAACTCTGCTGCTGTAGTTTTGTGTAATTGTCAAACTCGGGCTGTTATTTATTGGCCAGACATTTATTCTCAGCCGCTTGCTCCGGTAACTAGTCTAGCATCTTCCAGTGAGCTGGGGGCTGTTTTTACTTCTGATGGGAAATCTTCCTTCAACAGGCAGCGGCGACAAAGTAAGCTAGCTAGTGGATTGAGTGGATTGTTCACGTTCAACTCCATGATTGCTTCTACTGTTCCCAATCGTAAGTTTGCATGTGTTGCCCTTGCGTGTAGCTCAAGTGGTGAGCTCTGGCAGTTTCAATGCACTCCTACTGGCATTCACCGTAGGAAAGTGTTTGAAAATATTATGCATTTGCATCCTCAACGGGGTGAATCAGTTCAAACTGTGAGCAATGTCGGGTACCCAAGGTCTCTTACTTGGGGTTGCCCGCATTACTCTACTCGGGAAGCAAATAGGCAGTTCTTGGTATTGACAGACCATGAGATACAGTGTTTCAGAGTAGAGTTTGATTCTGATATACCTGTTTCAAAGCTTTGGTCTCAAGAAATTGTTGGAACAGATGCTGAGGTTGGCATTAAGAAGGATCTGGCTGGTCAAAAGAGAATATGGCCTCTTGATATGCAAGTAGATGATCATGGTAAGGTAATTACCGTTCTTGTTGCAACCTTCTGCAATGACCGGATTAGCAGTTCAAGCTACATGCAGTATTCACTACTGACCATGCAATATAAATCAGTGCTGGGTTTAGAGACAACGAATGATAAGGTTTTGGAGAAAAAAGCCCCTATCGAGGTGATAATGCCAAAAGCTAGGGTTGAAGATGAGGATTTCTTGTTTTCCATGAGGCTTCGGATAGGTGGCAATCCCTCAGGGTCTGCAGTCATAATATCTGGGGATGGAACAGCTACTGTCTCCCATTATTATAGAAACTCTACACGACTGTATCAGTTTGATTTACCCTACGATGCTGGTAAAGTGCTAGATGCTTCAATCCTTCCTTCTGCAGATGATTATGAAGAAGGTGCGTGGGTTGTATTAACAGAGAAAGCAGGAATATGGGCAATACCAGAGAAAGCTGTCATTCTTGGAGGGGTGGAAGCACCTGAGAGAAGCTATCTCGGAAAGGAAGCTCTAATGAAAGATCTGCACAAGAAGAGATAAGAAATCTTACATTTGCAGGTAATGTTGCTCCCAGAAGAGCTAGCTCTGAAGCATGGAGTGCTGGGGATAAACAGAGGACGGCTTTGAGTGGGATTGGACGTCGAACTGCACAAGATGAAGAATCAGAAGCTTTGTTGAATAATCTTTTCAATGAATTTTTATCATCTGGTCAAATTGATAGGTCTCTTGAAAAGCTAGAAACTTCTGGTTCATTTGAAAGGGATGGGGAAACCAATGTTTTCGTGCGGATGAGCAAATCAATTATAGACACCCTGGCTAAACACTGGACAACTACCAGAGGTGCAGAGATTTTAGCCATGGCTGTTGTTTCCACCCAACTCTTAGAAAAGCAGCAGAAACATGAAAAGTTCCTTCACTTTCTTGCCTTGTCCAAATGCCACGAGGAGCTGTGTTCTAAGCAGAGTATGATATCTGCAGTCTATTCACTAAAAGTTCATTTGCTTTTATTTGATCTTCGAACAATTTCTCTTACAACCATACTTCATGTTTGAATTGGTCCTTAGTTGTTACATGATGTGGATGTGTGACTCCATATAAGCTGAATTTATCTGCCAACCTGCTTTATAAAATAAAATTAATCAGCTGCCTCTTTGGATCTAATTGTTACAGATTGTGCTGATGGTAACATAATCGGACTTTTAAGGATGACTTTGTGCAAAGTGTATCATGAGTAATAGTAGAGAGTGTGTTTTCACTAATAGCTTTTTTGACACTTATAAATTGTGTGAATGCATATGAATATAATCTCAATTGTCATCATGCTACTTTGACACTGCATCATATTTGAAAAAAATCAAAGGCATGAAGTTTGTGCTGTGACTAAATGATTAGAGGTTTAATTTCCTTATTTCTTTACCTCACATATGGGTTTTAGAAAAAGAGTAAGCTTGATAATAGAGGGAAGTAGTAAATGAAATCCTAAAATAGATTTGGTTGTTGGCTGGATGACTTTTGTAGTTAGATTTTAGGTATGCACATGGATTCTTAGTTCTTGTTGTTGTTTGACTTCTTAGGGTGGGATTGTATGTGAAGGCACATGTTATTTATGATTTTGTTAATTGATGAATCCTGCCAATATTTTCAATTGATGAATAGATTAAGGCAGTGAATAAATAATTATAGGTTCAGGTAAAATGCAAGATAAAAACAGCACATTGACAACAAGTGGATATTCCATGACCGTATGATGCTTTTTTGATTGCCAGGACATGCCTTACAAATTATTTTAGATCATGGTGAAAAGTTATCTGCAATGATTCAGCTGAGGGAGCTACAAAATCTGATCAGCCAAAATCGATCAACTAATGTTGACTCCTCAAAATCTAGTTTGGACGTTCAGATGTCAGGTGCCCTTTGGGACATGATACAGTTAGTTGGTGAGAGAGCTCGTCGAAACACTGTCCTTTTGATGGATAGAGATAACGCAGAAGTGTTCTACAGTAAGGTTTCAGATCTTGAAGATCTATTCTACTGCTTAGATAAAGAGTTAGAATATGTAATAAGACCAGAGCATCCGTTAGCAATCCAGATCCAGAGGGCATGTGAACTCTCTACTGCATGTGTTACTATAATTAGGACATGCTTCAACTATAAGAATGAGAACAGATTGTGGTATCCTCCACCTGAGGGTTTAACACCTTGGTATTGTCAACCTGTTGTACGCACTGGAATTTGGAGTGTTGCTTCTGTCCTGCTTCACTTGTTAAATGAAACTTCTGGACTTGATAAAACCGCAAAATTAGACTTGTATAATAATTTGGAAGCACTAGCTGAAGTTCTACTTGAGGCATATTCTGGTGCCGTTACAGCGAAGAATGAGTGTGGAGAAGAACACAGAGGTCTGTTAAATGAATATTGGGAGAGGCGAGACACCCTTCTTGAATCTCTATATCACAAAGTTAAAGAATTTGAAGATGCTCACAAGGTTATTATTTTATTTTGCTTACCATACCCTCGCAATCCTGGTGTGGAATTGATATATATTGTTCAATTGGTCTTTTGTACAGGATTCGTTTGAAGGAGCTGAAGAGCATAATGACGAGACCATAATGAAGCTTACTTCACATCTGCTATCAATTGCTAAACGACATGGATGTTACAAAGTTATGTGGACAGTTTGTTGCGATGTGAATGATTCGGAATTACTCAGAAATATAATGGTATGACAAATTTTATTCTTTGTTGTGATGTTGTGCACCCATGTTGCTTTTATTCCTCATTTTCTACGCATTTGCAAATTGCAATGATTGTTTTCTTAGCATATCAACCCAAATATTCTGTTACTAATAGGGCTTTAGGATTCAATAGAAGTCAGCTGGGAAGAAATATTTGCACTACTAAAACTTTTAGTCTATAATGAAGCAATAATAACGGTTTTATCCTGATGTAGAGCTAGAGTCAGGACACAAAATGCCTCTTAAAAGATCTATTAATTAAGAACCAACCACAGACCTCACAGCTCCACCAAATATTACAGCTCCAGCATTCCTTCTTTCTATTGAAACCTTTACATATTATTGGAAAGAGCTCCCAATGAAGACTATGCAAACAAATGTTAACGAGGTATACAGAATTTTTTTTATCACATTCTTCATCAATGTTCAAGCACAATGTAACATTTGTTGTTTATTTTTTTTGTGAACTCTTAAAACACAAGACATACCAATAAAAATGCCTTATTTTTGACACAACACCTGAAATGAGTTACTAGTAGTAACTAAGTGGTTTGCAGTCACATTGCTGCTGACAACTCCCAATGTCGAATAAAACCTTGGCCTTTCACACAAAGTTGGAAAATGATAATTTATGATATCTATATGGTATTATTTAATTTTAAGGATCTATGTACTATGTGTTTCCATTTTTCTGAAATGTATTCTTTCTTATGTCTCAATGGTTTGTGGGCAGCATGAAAGCCTGGGACCTAATGGGGGATTTAGTTACTATGTCTTTAAGAGACTCCATGAAAGCAGACAATTTTCTCAACTTTTAAGGCTAGGGGAAGAATTTCCCGAAGAGCTATCCATTTTCCTGAGGGAGTATCCAGATCTTCTATGGCTTCATGATTTGTTCCTTCATCAATTTTCCTCTGCTTCAGAATCACTTCATACATTAGCACTCACACAAAACATGCAATCTAATTCCGTTGCTGAAGAGGAAGGAGAACAGGAGTGTACGAAGATGAAACTAAAATTGACTGACAGAAAAAATCTTTTATATCTATCTAAGATTGCTGCCTTTGCAGGTATGGTGATGGGTATTTTTCATCTGTTATGGACATTACTTCCTTTCTCTTCATTCTATTTTATATTTCTTTAGATATTTTCCTTCAAATTCTGATAGTAACTTGTAAGATTTTGAAATAATTTTGATCACTTTCCAGAAAATTGGAGTTAAATTTTGGCTTGCACTCAACTTTTAGTGTTCTGTTATTATAAATTCTGCAGCTTTTTTTCACTTTTCTTTCTTTTTGGGCATTGGCGATTATCTAGATGTTAGAAATCTTTAATTTGCATTAGAATATATTAAAAGTATCCTTGTTGCCTTGAATTTTTCTTTTGTTTTTAGCTCCTGTTCTTCTGTGAGTTGTTGTCATTCAAGTTCCTGTGTCTTATCATCTCTATTTTAAGACTGGTTTTGTTTCAGCCTATCTTGCAGCTGATTAGCTCCATTCTCATCTCCACTCTACAATCCAGATGCAATTCGACCCATCTAGATGTGCATTATTTGTCTTTGATCTTTGTTATAATTTTAGCTCTATCTAATGTGAAGTCTGGTATCTCTTTGTTTGATGTCTTCAATTTCAGATGCGACTTGGCCCTCCTGAATGTGTAGGCTGGTCTGTTTCCATTTTTCTCTGTCTCCCATCTCCATTCAGTTTGGCCCTTGCAGATGTGTGGTCTGATCTGCCCATGATCCTAGATACGATTTTGCTCTCATATGAGTAGTTTTGTGATCTCTGATCACATCAATTTCGGTTTTGTTCTCATGCTATCTGGCTCCCCCTATTATTTAGTATGTTTGGTTGTAATAAGCTAAATAGAAAATGTCTAATATCACCTTGATTGTATCGTATAGATTTGTAGTAATCATACTTTAGGGTTAGTTTCCATATTTCCTTATTTAATCAGGATGAAGAGTCAATTACAAGTATAAATGGGGACCAATGCTTTGTACCATATCATATTAAATCATGTTGACTACTCAACACATTAATCCCCAAAATTTCAACATTTTGCTTCTACTGCAAATGTGCTCATGTACTAACATCCTAAGTGTTTAAAACCGTGGCCAATGCCACTTGATGTAACAAAAATTGTTGTTACTTGTAACCATGATACACATGTAACTTTATGTCTTGTTCAAATTTTGTTGTGTTTTTAGAATCATTGGATAATGATTGGTATTCGGAAGTTGGCTTTAAGTCTAATTTAATCTTATAAAATTAACTTGGGAAGTGAGGTTTGTATTCTTTGTAAATATTATAGTTTGACTTTATCTATAGTTGATGTGTGATTTCTAATACATATCTCATGCCGAGAATAGAACATTTCGAGCATGAGACTAGATATTTGTTGATGGTCCAATAGCAATCCCATAGTAAGCAGTATAATAGGCCAACAAAACTTGTTAATATAGATTTTGATAATATATTAAGAAGTGAGAATTCAATTTCACAAAACCGACTTGTAAGGTGAAGTTTGCATCTTATTTATGTATATTATGATTTGGTCATATTTTTAGTACACATGTAAGATCGCCAAACAATTGGTATTTAAATTCTAATTTGTGTTGTTTTAATCTACGTGTACTGTTTCAATTGGACATTGGCTGTTTAGTAACCGAAACATCTACTTTTTTGGGATGAATATACATGAATAAATTGCATTTGCTATAAATAAATAGTATTACTTTCTCTTTGGTACAGCTGGTAAAGATGCTGGTACTCAAGTCAAGGTCGACCGTATTGAGGCTGATTTGAAGATTCTAAAATTACAGGTAAATTTGAGTGACTTCTGCATATTTGCCCTTGAGGTGTAAGATAAGTGATGTAATATTTACTTTGTTTCGTGAGAACTTGGTTAACTTGGCGCTAGTAAATAAGCCTTGTTGCACTCTTTTAAAGGTCCTTTTCATCCTCATTTACGTGCTTTACCTGTAGGAGGAAGTAATGAAACGATGCCCTTCCATTGAGGATCCGCAACTAGTTGAAGATGAGCTGCTTCATCCTGAAGACTTGATTAAATTGTGTCTGGAAAGCGAAGATCAAGAGCTCTCCCTGTGGGCCTTCGATGTTTTTGCATGGACTAGTTCCTCTTTTCGGAAGATCCACAGAAAACTTTTGGAGGATTGTTGGAAAAAAGCTGCTAGTCAGGATGATTGGAGTAAATTCCACGATTCATACAGAGCTGAGGGATGGAGTGACCAGGAAATCCTGCAAAACTTGAAAAATACCATACTTTTCCAGGCTTCAAGTAGGTGTTATGGACCTCGAAGTGAAACATTTGAAGAAGGGTTTGACCAAGTACTGCCCTTGAGGCAAGAAAACATGGAGACTTCTATTTTGGGGGATATGGGTAGTTCAGTTGAAACAATATTAATGCAGCACAAGGATTTTCCAGTTGCTGGCAAACTTATGCTAATGGCAATAATGCTTGGTAGCGAGCATGGTGGTGACATGAGAATCGAAGAAGGGCCTTCCCCAATGGATTAGCGTTACTAGAGATCATCCTAACCGTAATACAAGTTGGTGTAGGTTTTGTCCAAGCATGACATCTGGAATATGCCGTTGTTGTGATCGTTCCTCTTCCATGCACTGATTTTGGTAAATGGTGTTGGGTAGAAGATATGCCGCAATCACAAATTCGCCAATATGGAAAGTGAAATGCTTCTTGCATACGGTTTTTGCATACCACTCCGGAAACATTGGTAAATGAAAATGGTTGTGATTTTTATTTTTATATTCAAAACAAAAAGAGCAGTGTAAGAATGGGGCAGTTAATGCCTTGCAAATAGCATTCTTGATATTGAAATCGAAGTTAACTAGATCATGTCAGTATAGGTAACATCAAATGAAAAGAGGGTGTTTTTATCACTGGTGAAAATATATTAACTGAAAATGAAAACAAGTGCTTAAAAATTCGCCCGTGACTTTCAAATTGTCATCCAATCTAAATATTTTAATATTGACAAATCTTTTTATTCTTCGACATCAGCGAGATGACCTAGTTTTGTTTCTGATATTGATTTTAATAGATGTTTGTAGAAATATTTTTTTTCTTGTCACCGGTGGATATTTATACTAATCTTGAAAGTGGAATTTGAGAATAGAAAAAAATTGATACAAATGATGAGAAAATAAAACATAAAAAGGATCTAACTATGTCTTATTGTGCCTACGGGTTTGGAAGTTTTTAACTTGTTTTTTTTTCTAAATTGATATGAAGTAAATAAATTTGGTAGGTCTCATGGAAAATTACCTTCATTCCTCCTAAAAACGACATTAACTACATTTTAGAAGAGTTTTTATATTTTTTTTCCTAAAAATTAAACAACTCTTTATGACACGATCTTTTAAAAATAATAAATAGTTTTATACTTAGGAAAACGAAACAAAAATGACAACACTTAATTAATATAGAAAAAGAAACATTTTAATTATAAATAGTCTCATAAAGAGAAAGATAGAAAAATGATAAATGTATACTACAATCCATTTATCTTAAAATATAAAAAATTGATATAATATCAATATATATATATATATATATATATATATATATATATATATTTTAAAGCATACACAATAAAAAAAATGATTAAATCCAATTTTTTTCACAAGTGGTTTTCAATCTACCTTATTTTGAATTAAGGAGAAAGGTTAAGAACATTTTTTTTAATATTTTTTATTCATCAATATTTATTAAAAATATGTAGATCTTACTTTATGTCTAATAAATTATAATTTTTATGCGTAAATATCACCGGTAATTTATAACTTCCTAGTAAATTTTAAGCAATACAAATTTGTGTTAAAAATATGTGTACCCTCCACTCGATGGTTTGAGATTTGGCTGAGAAATAAGAACAGTCCAAAACGCGTAGACCCATTGCAAATTTGACGTTTTGCATAAAATTATTTTCTAGAATGCTTGAATAAATAAACTAAAAACTGAAGCAAGACGACAATACTTCAAAAAATAAAAGATAAGAAAACAACAGTCTATGTTGTCTTTTAATTTAATAATGAGAATCTTTGTTACTTCATAGTCTATCTTATAATGACATGTTAAAGCCCACTCACTTACAAATTATTACACACACTTAAATTGTATACAAATTTACCAACTTATAACTATTAATTTCTTTTTGAGTGTTCAATTTTTTTCCTCTCCACTTTAAAAACATCAAATTCAATCACTCATAACTTGTATAAATTATCACGTTATCATCAATATCTACATAAAAAATAATTTTCATTAACCTAACTGTGGACTTGTAATTATACATTGCGTTGATGGCAAATAAATAATATTATAAATAACAAATATTGATGGCATTTGCAATCGCTTAAATTTGTTATGGTATGAATTAATTAAAAACGAGCTTCTAAATAATTTTGAAAAATTCATATTTATTTATGGCGACGAAGAGTTTGGCACTGAAATGCTATGTAGAAAAGACGCGTGAAGAAAAACATGTAATCGTCAATTGCTTTACAATTTCCCTGACCGGTTTTGTGTTTGATAAAACATTTTAAACTTAAAAAGTTGCGTCCAAAAATCACTTTGTTCTACCCGCTACGCGTCCAACCTTCGCCATGTCGCAACGTGGCACATTTACATCCATCCATTGTAAAATGGTTTAATCAACGGTCAGATTTTCGTGTCGATGATCTTAATTGCATCCAATGCATGCCCTTGATTTTTCACATAATTACCAACATGCCCCCAACTTTCTGTATAAATACCACTCTCAGTTACAACCAAATTCTCACTCCCATTTGATCTGAACAATTCAGTTTCACTTCTTCCAATTACATTTCTTAATTTTCTGTGTCACAGTCTCATGACTCATATGGTTATGAGATTTCGGAGAAGAAAGAGAGAGAGATGAACACTGAAGGGTGACATAACGTCAAAATAATTTTGTTTTGCCTTCTTCCTTAACACCACGTGTGTGTGTTTTTGTTAGTAACAAGGTTGTCAGAAAAATCCAGTTTTGGATCCTTGTTTCCAAGAAAAGATTGTCCAATCATTGTGCTTCTTCTTCTTCTTCTTCTTGCTGCCAAAATAAGGAATTAACTAAACTACTGTCACAGAGATATGTCCCAAGAAAGTGCGTCTTCAACTGGTGGTGATGGTGTTGCCAGCATTGAACTTGGCGCCACCTTCCTTGGCTCCACTACCCTCACCAAAGGGAAGTACACCAGGATATGGCGTAAGAGTTTGTACATAAGGTGGTTCCTCATCTCCGTGAAGAAGCCGGCAAGTTCCGGTGGCAGCAGCCATGAGTCTCCACCACCATCACCAGACTCAGCACTTCCTTCAATACCATACACTTCATTATCTTTTGCTAGAACCTCCTCTTCCAAATCCTATGTTGCAGTTGATATAGAAGAGTGCATTAGCAGTGATGCTGCTGGAATTGTGAAGGACCAGGACGTGGATTCTCTTCCTGGTCTGGCTGAGGTTGACTTGGTTTCCGGTGTTCTTGGTGGTCAACGTCACTACACACAGGTACCAATTCATCCACATATTTGGTCGTTATGATGATATTTGATAGATCCCTTGTGGTTTATGCTCAACAAACAAACTAAACTATCTAAAGTTTTGGTTTTGTGAATTGTTCAGGATGGATTGTTTGTGGGTGGGTTGAGAGGGATGTGTTTTGTTGATGGGATTTTGTCTTTATGAACAGGAGCACGATGCTATTGATGAGGGGAACACCACCGCTATACCGTTACCAGTTCTTGGAATAGACTTGTCCAAGTCTTTATTGAGCAGCTACAAATGCTACCGTTGCACAATTTTGATGCTGTTGGTCTCAGCCGGGTTGTCATTCGCCATAGACTTCAAGCAGGAGGGGCCTAAACATGGTTGGCATGATGGTGTTGCCATACTATTCGCTCTTCTCCTGCTGGTTCTAGGAAAACCAGTGGCAAACTTTTTGTGCGAGAGGAAAAAGTTGAAGTTGGCGGAGAGAAAGCAGGAGTTGGAATGCAGAGTGAAACGGGGTCAAGAGTCGCTAGAGGTTCCAATATCTGATATTGTGGTGGGAGACACAGTGTGCCTGTGGCCAGGCGATGAGGTTCCAGCAGATGGTGAGCTTGCAAGTGATGGCATCCTTGTGCTGGCTGAGCTTGAAGAGATAAAATGCAAACAGAAGGGGCAGAATCCGTATGTTATATCTGGTTCAAAGGTGATTGGTGGCCAGGGAAGGATGTTGGTAACATCAGTTGGAACCAAAACCAATTTGGCTAAGGTAGGTACAGGTAATTCTGAAAGGAGGGGTTTGTTGGAAAGACAAATTGAGAAGCCAGTTTCTTACATTGACATGGCTGCTCTTTCTATCTCTGTAGTGGTTGCACTTGTGGTGTTAATTCGCCTAGTTTGTGGAAAAGATGGGAGCAATGCAGAGTTGCCAGAAATGAAAGGGCAGGTCTCAATTGGCGTTTTGATGAGAGTCCTTGAGAGAACTTTTCTGAGACCCCAAGGAAGGGTTTCCATTTTGACAGGTCTTGTTACTGTTGCAATACTTTGCGTGCAGCATGGAATGCCACTTGTGGTTACAATTTCTCTGAAGTACCAGATTGATAAGGAAGAGCAAAACCAAGATGCAGTTCTTAATGATTTGTCCGCTTGTACGACAATGGGGTTGGTAACTGTCATCTGCATTGATGTGTCAGGGGAGCTCATATCTAAACCAATGGAAGTTAGCAGAATATGGATGGGAGAAAAAGATATCAGCATGGTTGAGGGATCAGAAATAGAAAAACCGGTGCTTGACATGCTTAAACTAGGGGTTGGTTTATCAGTCCTTGCACCAGAGATTTATCTTTCCCCTTTGTTCAATTCACTAGTTTCTTGGGCAGAAACGACATGGGAAATGAGCATGAGATCTTTCACAGAAGAAAAGTTTGACATTCTTAAGCACAGCAAATTGAATTCTGGCAAAGAAGGCAGTGGAGTTTTGGTGAGAAAAGTTGGGGACGGTGAAGTTCTGCACTTGCACTGGAGTGGAGCTGCATCCGCAATATTGGAGATGTGTTCACAGTACCATGATAGTGAGGGGAATTGCCACGCCATGGAAAATCAGAAAATCAAATTTGGGCAGGTGATTAAAGAGATGGAGGAGAGTGGACTTAGGTCAATTGCTTTTGCTTACAAACAAACAGATGGAGAAGAACTTGAGCAAGAAGAACTGATCTTGTCTGGACTGATAGGCCTGAAAGACACTAGTCAAGAATGCATAAAATCAGCTCTGGAAAATTTCAGAAATGCTGCAAATGTACAGATCAAACTGGTCTCAGAGGATGGCATCGAGAAATTGGAAGGCATTGCTTGTGAACTAGGACTAGAACATAGTGTTGTGCTTGAAGGTAAACAACTTCAAGATTTGAATGAGGAAGCTAGATTAGTCGAAGTGGATCGGGCTCATGTAATGACAAGGTTCCTTCCTGAGGACAAAGTTCTTCTGATACAGTGCTTGCAAGAGAAAGGTAAGGTGGTTGCATTCATTGGGACAAGATCGATGACTAGTCATACTTCAGTTCTAAAAGTAGCTGATGTGGGGATAGTGCGTGATTCTCTAAGCACAAGAGTGGATAGAGATAGTTGTGACATATCTATCAGATGCTTCAGTGCATTGGAACCTATTGTGATAGCTGGCAGAAGTCAATACCAGAATATTCAGAAGTTCATTCAACTTCAGCTGACATGTACCATATCAGGATCAGTCATAACCTTGATTACAACCTGTACTGGAGATTCCCCTCTTGCACCGTTCCAGTTGATTTGGGTGAATGTTTTGGTGTGCATTCTGGGTGGCCTAATGATGGTAATGACATTAACCAATAAGGAACAGCTTGCTAAACAACCATGTAATCACAGGAACCAAAATATTATAGCCAAAGAAATCTGGAAAAGCATTGCCATTCAGGTGCTATATCAGACTTCTGTATCAATGATACTTGAGTTTGGGGGACATGTTACTGACTGGGAAAAGAAAGTTAGGGAAACCATGATCTTTAACACCTTCTTACTGTGCCAAATCGTGAATCTGCTCAACACCATGCAGTTGTTGAGAAAGGAAGTTCTTGTTCAGAGCTTCTATTTCTTGGGGGCCTTAGTTATCAGTGTTCTAATGCAAGTGGTGGTGATTGAGTACGCTAAAGGCCTTGCAGATTGCATGCAGCTGAATGCTACGAGATGGGGTATCTGTGTCATGATTGGTGCTCTTGCATGGCTATTTGAGTGGAGCATGAAGAATATTCTTCCAGTTTTTCTCAATCCCAGCACCAACTATTCTTCAGAATCATTTACTTCACCTTCTTTCTTTCTTTCTCCAACTTTTCCATTTCTGATGCTACTTTTGTTCCCTATAGGACTAATTTTTAGTCAAATAGGCATGAACATGACACTTCGTTAGTGGCAGGGATATCAACTTTACACGCCCACTGACTTTAGTCTGTGTATAATATTGTGGCTGCATTTTGCAGCAGCACATTTCTTTGTACTCATCATAGAATAATCATCTACCTCTGTTACCTATGCATGTAGATAAAGCTTCACTATCATCTCTTTCCCTCAGGGAATCAATGTGAATTAAGCATTTACAGATTTATTCTATGTACTTTGATTAGAACTTTTTGTTTCTGTGTATATGCCTCTATATATTGTCTCAACATGTGCATGGCTTATGGTAAAATAACCTAGAAAGTGAATGAAGCACAAAGTATTTTTCTTCTTCTATAAACTCTTTCAAAACTTTGTAGTATACATCTCGGAGTTGAAAGATGTAGAAATTATTAAAATAATGCTATCGAGGGCTATAAATATCAGAGAAAATTTAGATTTAATGTATATATACACATTCAAGGGGAGGGAAAAAGGATAAAAAGTTACTTGATTAAGAAAAGATAAAGTTTAGGGCAAGAGAAGATAAAGAAAATCAGAAGTTGAAATTTTTTATATAAAAAGATAAACTAAATTGCTGTGTAGTTGAGCTTTAGAGTGAAAGTTCATCGAAGAAACTTTTTAACTTTCAATATAATAAATTTCATGTCCAAATATTTTATAATCAATATCACGGTTTTTCAAATGCGTGTCAATATAGTTTGATAAAAAAAAAAACAAAAAAAAATGTTAACAAAAATAAAAATTTATTTAATATTTACTTTTTAAAGTAAGAAGAGACTTTAGTAGAAAATACTTAATTTTTTAAATAATGATAGCATCATAAAGATAAATAGAAAAATATCACATAATTCATCTTCATTATTTTTTTCAGGACAGTTCCTTCCTGCACGATACATATTACTTTCTGCACTTAATTAATTTTTAATATGTCAAAAATGTTCTTATTACTTTTATTTTTAAATTTATTTATTTTGTTTTCTCTCATACTAAGTCACGAAATAAATAAGTATAATAAAATAAAAAATTGTTAATTTTTCTATTTTTTGATAAATATTAACAAACTTTTCTTATAAATAATAAAAAAATCTAATAAATATTAAAAAATATCTATATTTATTTTCAAGAATATAAAATTAAATATTTGAAAATAATGTGTTAAACTGAATTTTTAAAATTAATTATATTAAATTATAAATATCTTAACAGTATCCAACATCATTTTTATTATTATTAAAAAAATATAAAAGATATGTTTCTACAAATATAAAAAAAAACTATTTAATACATAAATTTTAAAAAAAAAATAATAAGGATATTATTAATATTTTAAGAATTTGTTAACTACAGAAATGATTTTGTATCGGGTAAAAAGCAACTTCCTTTTCTCACATGTTGTAATCTTACATCTCAATAAGTGATTCTAAAACCTTTAAGCCAAACTGATGGATGTATTTTGTTGTTATACTTCCATGTTAAGAAGTACTAGCAAAAACCCTTTTAATCTATTGGATTGGTAGAAACGCTAATTATTACTTTGTGAAAATATTTATTTTTACTAGAATCCATGAAACTTCACTCACATTTCTGTGAAAAATATCAAGTATTAAACAAATCACCACCCATTGTCTATTAAAGAATTGTGCTTGTATAGACTTTTGACTTGGTCAATTCTATACATGAAAATATATCAACTATTCGAAAATACCTTAACATTACAAATGCTTACATATTATAAAATACTATAATACCACATTTATATGAAATTGAGATGTCGTAATACATCAGTTTTGCTAATCTATGCACCACTATTAGAGCTTTTAAATGTCCTTTTTTAATGAACCAAAATTTTAGAAAATACTAAATATTTAAGTGTTATTTCCGGTACAATATATGTTGATTTTAATTTTTCTTTGTTTATCTCAGTTTCTTTTATATTTTTAATTTACTAAATTAATATTTAAAATAGTGATTATCATTGAAATAATTGATAAAATATTTCATCACAACTTTATTTTTCAATAATGATCGATACAATAATTTTTTTAAGGGTTTTTACTAAATTTGACATTTTAAGATTTTTTTTCACTTCACCAAGTTTAAAATGAAGTAGTCAAATTAATGGAAAATGACTTGTTTAAAAAATAATTTATTGTGGTATTTTATTTAAAGACAAATATGAAAAAAAAGCTGGTTAGCAAATGGGATGTGAAGAATTAAAAAAAAGAAAAAAAAAAGAAGAAGAAGAAGAAGAAGAAATATAGTAGGAAACTTAAAATGAAGTGGACATCACCAAACTAAAAAAAAAATGGTATTAATTATAATAAAACAATCTCTTAAATATTTACTATTTTTTAATATTTTAAATCATCAAAAGAGACATTTAAGAACTTTAATTATATGCCCTTGATGCATAGATTCATTTTAACCTTATTTAGTTTTTGCATTGAAGGTTTAAACAAATTTTCCACAGTATTTGTGATGTTTTTAACCTTAGTTAATGTGCTTTACTTGTTTTCTCCTAAGTGTCCTAATTCTCATTTAAATACAACTTTTCTTGCATGTGATATTGAGGGTTAATCAAAAACCAATAATGCCATGAATCAAACCAAAACTTCTAGCATTTTGTTTTCATGTTTCATATACTCTTTAGATATCAAACTAGATTCTCTATTTTTAAGGAGTTTTCTATCATCTTATATTCATTTGTGATTTTTTCCACTTTTTTTTAACTGTTTGATTAAAGATAAGATTTTTTTTAATTGTTGCTTAAAGATAATATTTGTTTTTTTAGTTTCCACACCAAGCAAAAAAGGTCAATATTTATTCCCACATAAACCAAATTTGTAATCTAGCAAAGATGAGCAGCCACCTTGAGCTCTTGGTAGCCGAGTATTCTGTGTGTGGTTTCAGACTCAGTAACAGCAAAAGTGTTTTTTTTTTTCTGTGAAAAGAAAAGAAAAAAAAGAATGTGATGGGTCACGGGTCTGCAATGCAGAATGAACCCAATCCAAACTATCTGCAATTAAAGTTAATATTTTTATTTTGATTTCTTGACTTTTGGTGGACCCTTTTTGTGTGGCTTACATTAACCCTCTCGAAAACATCTAAGGAAGAAGATCTTCGCATCCACGTGGCGGAAGGAGAGAGAGTTTAGCAGCACAAAATATCAGCATGAGAATCCACATCCATATCTAGGACCAATGAGGTGTTGCTGAGTTGTGCATATCCTCATCCACAATATCACACCACTTCCACCATGGCCCCTCTCACCCTTCTATAAACATTTGCAGCACCCTTCTTCAATCTCCACAACACTCTCACAAAACCAAAGAAAGAAGAGGCCTTTGCCAACCCAACAACACAGCCATGGCCACCACTGCTTTCCAGCAATCAGCATTCGCTGGTCAAACAGCTCTGAAGCAGGTCAATGAGTTCGTCCGCAAGACCGGTGGCTCCGGCAAAGGCCGCACTAACATGCGCCGTACCGTCAAGAGTGCTCCTCAGAGCATTTGGTAAGTGCTCTCTAACATTGCTAGTTATAAGTTCTAGTGTACTACTCTAAAGTTGCATGACTATAAAGTCACATGCTATTCCTTGCTTTCATGATTTTGGTGTTGTTTGTGAATTAAAGTTAGAGTTTTACCTCACTGATTTACCTTGTAAGGATCTGCATTGAATGTAAAACTCTAATTCTGATGAAAGAACACAACACAATGTGGTAACATGAAGTGGGGTGTTGAACTATATCTGTTTGAGAAAATGACTGATTTTGCATGGGGTGGTTGTGGAAAACAGGTATGGCCCTGACCGTCCCAAGTACTTGGGTCCATTCTCTGACCAGATTCCATCATACCTGACTGGTGAATTCCCTGGTGACTATGGATGGGACACAGCTGGATTATCAGCTGACCCTGAGACCTTTGCCAGGAACCGTGAGTTGGAGGTGATTCACAGCAGATGGGCCATGCTTGGTGCTCTAGGATGCACCTTCCCAGAGATCCTTGAGAAGAACGGTGTGAAATTCGGTGAGGCAGTGTGGTTCAAGGCTGGTGCACAGATCTTCTCTGAGGGAGGGCTTGACTATTTGGGGAACCCAAACCTGATCCATGCTCAGAGCATTCTTGCCATCTGGGCTGTTCAGGTTGTGCTGATGGGGTTTGTTGAAGGCTACAGAGTTGGTGGAGGACCTCTTGGTGAAGGCCTAGACCCTATCTACCCTGGAGGTGCCTTTGACCCACTTGGTCTTGCTGATGACCCTGATGCATTTGCTGAGTTGAAGGTCAAGGAACTCAAGAATGGTCGGTTGGCTATGTTCTCCATGTTTGGTTTCTTTGTTCAGGCCATTGTTACTGGCAAGGGCCCTATTCAGAACCTTTACGACCATGTTGCTGATCCTGTTGCCAACAATGCTTGGGCTTATGCCACCAACTTTGTCCCCGGACAATGAGCATGTCAGCTTGTGCCATTTTAGATGCAATGCAATCTTCTGCTCCTGTTTGCAGTTTTTCGCTTGTGTTTAACTCCGATTTCACTAATGTAACTACACCTGTGTAGCAGAAGAATCTGTATGAGAACAATTATATATCACAAATTTGGATCCCTGAAATATCAAACTCTTGACTTGTGTTGTTATATGGTTTTCTGTCTTCACATAACCTGAACTGAACAAACTTTTCCTAAATGTTAATTAGTTCAAACATTGAAACCATTTTGAAGGAATCTATGAGTGATGTACCAAGTACACCATCCAATTCAAAGCTGAGACTGAGAACATAAAAGTATGAATCCATCTATCATCTAAATGCATCAATAATATAGTCAGTGAAAGACAATTGAAACTATGTTTTGAAACACAAGAGAACAGCATACACTTTCTTACCACTTTCTTCCCTAATTTGGAAAGAATGCAAATAGCATAGAATTTAGACAGTGTTTTTAATCTTTGTGAGACCAAATCATGAGCAAGAGTACTCAATTTTTTTACCAATTTCTGTCATAAACTTTTTCTTCTTCTTTACTATTGGTTCCAAAGAGAATGTAAAGCAACAGATTGGTGCGTGTTTGGATAAGCGGTTAAGTGTAATTTTGGGAGTGATAACCATGTCTTGTATGTTTTATTATTTTGAAAGTACTTCAATAATAATCCAAACATACCTTTAAATTAAAAAAAAAAATAGTAATAAGTAAATTTTATGCATTTACTGCTTATTGTTATATTTTTACAAAAGAGTGCTAATGTTATATTTTTACGAATACAAATATATATACATGTATATGTATGTATATATGTACGTTATATATGTATGTATAATTATATATATATATATATATATATATATATATATATATGTGTGTGTGTGTGTGTGTTTATGGATGCATATGTATATCAAGTCTTTTACTTTATTTTTTCAAATACTGTTAAATTCCATCAGCTTTATGCTAAATTCTGCTTTAAGAAATTTGAATAAATTGAAAATCATTTTTAGCTCTGCAGCAGATTTTTTTTTATCTCTGCAAATTTTCTATACTGTTACGAATTCTTCCCAAAGGAGCCTACTGATTTTTGCTAATTTAATGTTTAGCTCATGCACAGGCTTAGCAGTAGTATTGTGCATATCATGAAAGGGGTTATATGTTTACATCTCTGGGGTGCTAGCTTTTACTCGGTTTGCTTGTAATTTACTGTTTTGGCAACTCTTTTATCACTATTAAATTACATGCATTTCAAAAGTTATTTTGCAAAGTTCTAGCTACCCCGAGGAAGTCATAAATTTACCATATACTTTTTTGGTATGCAAGAATCATGATAATTCATGGTGCAGCTTTACTTCGTGTGTAAAATCTTAATCGTTGTGAAAAAATTGTGAGAAAATTGAAATCACAAATTCTCACAGTTGCTTCATGCAATGAGAATGATAATACTTTTACCACATTGTTTGCCTTACTCTTACACGAGTCAAAATAGTTTTAAACCATTACTTTTTGAAGATTTTATAAATGTAAGGGCCGTAGTTACATAATGTAAAATAACAGAAGCATATAAAGTTAAGTGAAGTTTTATATCCTACTTTAGCATCCAACTAAACTAGCCATCTTAATCATTGCATGACTTGTCTTCTAACACTTAGCCTACTCGTTTAAGCCAACTTCACAAGTCAAATCAAAAACCCATATAAAATCATTTAAAAATCACTAATCTATGCTAAGACATTGCGATTGGTGCATACGACCACTCTACAAGACCACAACCATTCAAATTGCATAAATATCCCATCTTTAAAGTTAATCTCATCATTGATATACATTGTTTGTTCCACTGAGCTTGTTCACATTGAGGGTGTATTTGCGTTTTCATATGTAAGAAGGACCTCTTGTACTATACTGAAGAGAACGTTGGATGCAACTTTTTCTCAAACACAGAAAAGTTATGAACAGCACAACATTTGGTCAAGAAGCAATCAATTCATTCCAAACAAACTTCTATGTAAGAACAGAGGCTACCAAGTTACACTCCCGGGTATCTAAGTATATGGGAAACATGAGACATGAAGCTAGAAACTTGTCACATTCAAATTAGACAAAAGTAAGCTTTATGGCTTTCCATCAATCCATAATCCACAAGGAAAATTGTGGAAATTAATTACAGCTAAATCTACTAGATGAAAGTAGCTAGAGGGTATCTTATAGTTACACCGTAGAGTGAGTTCTTCCTATGTCTTTCCTTCATGGACACTACATTAGGGCTAATTTAATCATTGATGGCAAGGTCCAAAAATATTCCTTCTCTATTCCTTTTGTCTCTTGTGCACAGCACGACACTCTCCTTCCAGCTCCAAAACAAGAATAGCACATTCAACAGTTAAAGGTTATTAAAAAGAGGGTATTATAGCAACAAGATCAAACAAAGAAGTACCATCTTCTCCTAAGCAAACAGTGGCTAAAATTGACAAGCCCAGATAAGCATTGCATTACCTAACCATTTATTCTCCACAATACTCCCTTCCAAATGCTACTCAGCATCATCATTTTGGACTCTACCTCTCACCCTTTTCCTCCTTCAAAAAGTCCCTTTGGCCACACATCAAGCGACCCTGCCTTCCCCTATACTAACTTTTAGCAACTTTCTCCTTGGCCTCTTCTCCAACACCAGTCGATTCTAATCTCTGTTGCTATCATCAGGAATCAGTAACATGCACCCAAATGAATAAAATAAACTATGAACAGCTAAAAATGATTATCTTCTATACATGCATTCCCTTGTATTATATACCACTTCCAAACCACTCCATGCCAAACCCCACCAAAATATAAAGCACACCCCAACTTGATTTTTTACTCACTGCCAAATGGGTAGGCAAGGTAATGATCCCACTACCACTCTCAACTCCTCCATTGCTCTTCTTCAAGAGAGGTTTAGACAGTTGGAGAAGGTCAAAGAAAGAAGAGAGGGGAAGCAACTCCTCAAACTCTTGTCATCTGAGACCACCTCATCATCTATTATTCACAACCCATCATCACAAAACTCTCATCAACAACAAATGGTGCCTCCTCTACATAGGCCAACTCTCCATGATTCTCTTTCTCTTGGCCTCAACTTCACTCAAGGTGATCACAACACCATGAACATGAAACCACCCCCTTCCTCCAATTTATGGCCACAGGGAGCACCATCATCAAGAAATTTTGATACCTCAGACGTTGATACTTCTCTTCATCTGTAAATATGTTCACTACTACTAGTCTCTGCTTCCCCAGTACCTATATAGATGTATAATAATAACCCTATGTTCTGCATCATTTTGTATCAGTAATTAAGGAGGATTTGTATCAGTTCTGCTTCTTTTTTCCCTGGAAACTATGTGAATAACATATGAAATTCGTAATTGTATATGGACTTCCCTAAACAACTTCTATTTTTAAGACTAACAAATTTCATTATATATTTATTAACGTTTAAAGCTTTCAAAATTGCTGTATTTATGAAAGTAATTTTGTGAAATATGCAAAGACATGGATGCATCATGCATCAAATAACCCACTTAGAAAACATCTAAACACGTGCGTTCAGACACACAAACACGACAATTATATTATGCTCTTTATTTATTTGGCCGTGTCTCAAGTGGCTTGTGGAACTTATATTTCTCATCATATTAAAGAGAGAACATATATTATATGTCATATTGTTGATTTGTACAGAAAAAAAAATTTAAACATTTGGCAATAATTTTGAGTTTGAAAACTAATTGCTTTACTATTTCTCATATCTATTCTTAAGTAGAAAGTGCTTAAACATTTTTCAAAAAGTTAAGATACAATGATAACAACTAGATCTTTTCTATTAAGTAAAATCAATTACAATAATTACTAAGTAAATAAATATATACATAATTCATTGCTCTCTTTTTCAGTCATGTCTATATGGATAAGAATTAAATTTTTTGGTGAATTAATTTTGGTTGTCTAACTAAAATATTTTATTTACCTCCGTGAGTAAGACTACAAAACTCAAGGATTTTCATAAATTACTTTCCTCAATGTGTTTCTTTTCAATGGTATTAGAGATATTTATAGTAGCATATTATAGAGGTAATCCATGGTAATGTACCTGAACTCAAAATTCACAATCTTTTTATTTCTTTTTCTTATTTTCTTTATTGATCAGAGAGCCAAACACGTTTTATTATTATTTTGTTATCGAAATACGTTTAAATAATACTATTTATGTTTGTCATTTTACCAAGACAAACATCTAGGCAACTTCATTTATTATTTTTTACATGGTTATTTCTTTTAATTTTATTTTCAAACAATTCTACTTTCTATGACGTACCGTTATAGAGTAAATTTTACGAAGAAGAATGGTTTTTCATGTCTAACCAATAGTAGAAATTTGATTAAAAATTTACTTTATAAAAAATTATTAATTACGATGATTTTCACCAATAATTGACCACGTGCAAACTAGTTTTAAGCTATCATTACATAGAATATTTATTTTCTTGTATTATTATTACAAAAAATAATCAGGGCTAGGAAAATTAGTTGAAAACCCGAAAAGGGAAATAAGTTAAGACGAGTAGCATCGAGAAGCTTCGGAAACGCCATGTTTTGATCACACAACACAGCACAACCAATTCAAACCCCTTCTAAAACCCTACCATTTCCCTGCTTAACCAAACGCGCTTTCTCCAATCGTAGCTTCAATCTTCTTCTCTCAGCTTTTGTTTCTCTCTTCAATTCACTATGCACAGACTCTCTGCTCGCTCTTCTTCCGTCTCCGCCTTGTTGCGCTATGGCGGCGCACTTCGAAGGGACGTGGTTGCTCCCATTTCCTCTTCACACTTAGCTAAGGTTTTCCATTTCTTTCACTTTTTTTGCTTCTGTAAATTTCTCTTCATCTAGATTTTTCATGTCATAATCCCTAGCTTGCTATTCGTTTGTCGTTTGTTGCTGTAACCAGTTCCTATATTTGCAGCCAGTGATTCTGTTTGTTTTATTATATTTTGGACGGACATATTACATATGTAGATAGCGTTAATTGATTACGTAGTGTTAGTTTATCTGATGTTCGTGGATAACAAACACGTGTTGCAACCATGTTGAAATTGTGGGCTTTTTGTGTGTCCTTTTCTTTTGCTTATGAGGAGCAGGTGAGCGAGAATGACACCCAAACTAGATGGTTTTCTATTCTGGGATCGGACAAATCCAGCACAGTTGATTCTGCAAATCATCCAAACTTGAGAAGAGATTTGTTTTTGGGTAGACGATGTGAATCAACTGCTGCAGAATCTTCTGCGTCTAGTTCCCCACCAGCCGAGAGATATGAATACCAAGCTGAGGTATGGCTGTTTTTCATGTTGTATGGTCTCTGGTGAGTATGGTATTGCTTGCTTAACTTTGGATTTTATGCATCATTGACAGGTTAGTCGGCTCATGGACCTCATTGTTAACAGTTTATATAGTAACAAAGAAGTGTTTCTTAGGGAGCTTATTAGGTATGCTCTTTCATACTTGTAGGTTTTTTTTAGCGCTGCTACTATTTGCCTATTTATTGTCTCGAAACTTTTTTGGATGAAGTAGAATTGGTACGTTTTTGCTGGTTATCCTATATAGAATTATGTTGTTTGAGCATTTGTGTTTAGATGGTTTGAATACGTTTATGTATATTGATGTTATACTAGCTATAATTGCATTTTAAGGGCATGTCCTGTGGCAAGTGATTTCCTGCAGATACACTGCAATTACTTTCAGGGTCTGTTTGGAATAAATTATTCGTCTTTTCAGGAAACTATTTCCAGGAATAGAGTTGAATTTTCAATATAGAATCCATGTCCTTGATATTTATTGAATGTACGTAACTCTGTGTTGCCCAATCTGTTAATCTATACTTTTTTTTATGTGCAGCAATGCAAGTGATGCTTTGGATAAGCTGCGGTTTCTGAGTGTAACAGAGCCAGGGCTGTTGAAGGAGGCAGTTGATTTTGACATCCGAATTCAAACTGATAAGGATAATGGGATCATATCTATTACGTAAGAGAAATGACCTGTGATTAATATTTGATTTAAGATTTTTAATCTCAGTTGGTGCTGCAACTTATGTTTTATGCAGTGATACAGGCATTGGTATGACTAGGCAAGAGCTAGTTGATTGCCTTGGAACTATTGCTCAAAGTGGAACTGCAAAGTTTTTGAAGGCTCTAAAGGTCTTAACGTCTTCTGAACGATGCTTTAATATTTTACTGTCATTTTTTGCTTTTGCATTCATGTATATTACCTGCTGACAAATGTGTATCATTTAAAAGGATAGCAAGGATGCTGGTGGTGACAACAACTTAATTGGTCAATTCGGTGTGGGATTTTATTCCGCTTTTCTCGTTGCTGATCGGGTATGTATTTGTGTAAAAGTAAATATGTCATGGTCTTTTATTTTTTGTTTAATTTGGTAGTTATATCAACTTGTGTTGTTTGAAGGTGGTTGTCTCAACCAAAAGTCCAAAATCTGATAAGCAATATGTTTGGGAAGGAGAGGCGAATTCTAGCTCATATACCATAACTGAGGAAACAGATCCTGAGAAGCTGATTCCGAGAGGAACTCGTCTTACACTTTATCTTAAGGTATGTTGATAATCATCTTTGTTGAACATTAAGTAGTTATTTTTGTTTTCTTTTTCCGCAAGCTTACGAATGTGATTTCATTATGCCCATTGCTACCTTTCAGAGGGATGACAAAGGTTTTGCTCATCCAGAGCGGATTCAGAAGCTTGTGAAAAACTATTCACAATTTGTCTCGTTCCCAATATACACTTGGCAGGAAAAGGGATACACCAAAGAAGTATGGCTATCTAATCCAGATCTTGATAGCACTATCTATGATAATGTTACTTGAGTTATTTCATTCTCCACTTGATTTTAGTATGGACTTTTTCAGCTTTAATTGTATTTTGATCTCATTCTAGGTGGAAGTCGACGAGGATCCAGATGAAGCTAAAATGGACAATCAAGATGAGAAGACTGAGGTAACATTCTGATTGTTCTGCTTATGTGCTGAATGCAGTATTTTCATTGATGTGAATATGAATTGTGTAGCTGCTGCAAATTTACTCATTGACAAGTGACTTTGACACATTGTCATGACAGAAAAAGAAGAAAACTAAAACTGTTGTTGAGAAGTACTGGGATTGGGAGCTGACAAATGAGACCCAACCAATCTGGGTTAGTTTTACGATTTCCAATTTCATGAGTTACACTCAAACATTTTTAAAAATTATTACTCGAATGAAGTGGAATTACTCTATTTATGCAGCTCCGTAATCCTAAAGAAGTCACCAAGGACGAGTACAATGAATTCTATAAGAAAACTTTTAATGAATACTTGGAGCCATTAGCATCCTCACACTTTACCACAGAGGTAAGGATTTTATGTTCTCAAGTGCCCCCTTATTGTGCGTAGTGGATATTTTTATTCTTTAATGAAAATTCAGAGTTTGGCTGGAAAACAACTAGCTTGATAATGTTAATTTTTTACCACATTCTTGAGGAGATTCATAGTGTTACAGGTAATAATTGTTATTTATTTTTATTGACACATGAGGTGATGCTTGTTATATCAGGGTGAGGTAGAATTTAGATCTATACTTTTCGTTCCTGCATTCGCCCCCTCAGGGAAGGATGACATAATCAATCCCAAGACCAAGAATATAAGACTTTATGTGAAGAGAGTGTTCATTTCAGATGACTTTGATGGGGAACTGGTATAAGCACTTTGCTATCTGCATTCTACAACCTTGAGTATCTGGTTGTTGTTGTCAAAATCGTATTATCGTGGACTAATTAATGTGTTTGTTGAACAGTTCCCCCGTTACTTAAGCTTTGTCAAAGGTGTTGTTGACTCGAATGACCTCCCACTTAATGTGTCACGTGAAATTCTTCAAGAGAGCCGCATTGTAAGTAGTTAGGACAATGTGAATATGCTTCATGTTTACATCTGGATCTCTATGTTATCGTACCAGTTTTGCCTTTCTTATTTTTTCCATGTTGCTTGAAGGTGCGGATTATGAGGAAACGTTTAGTTCGGAAAGCTTTTGACATGATTCTGGGAATATCCATGAGTGAGAACAGAGAGGTATATTATTATTCTGAAAGTTGTTCATTGTATAAGTAGTTTTCTTTTATTTTTGAAGTTGTAGAGTAGCTAGGATAAATTTAGGTGTAGAAGTATCAACATTATATATATATATATATATATATATATATATATATATTTTTTTTTTTTTTTTTTAGATATATAGTGTAGAAATTATATATTTAAGTATAGAAATAAATAAAATATATATATATATATATATATATATATATATATATATATGTTATCAGTTATTTTAGGTCTCTTTTAATATAATTGATCTTGATAAAAGGATGGTCTTTTTGTTAGTATTGTACTGGCTGACTTGTTCTGTATGCAGGACTATGAGAAGTTCTGGGAAAACTTTGGCAAACACTTGAAATTGGGTTGCATTGAAGACCGTGAGAATCACAAACGAATTGCACCATTGCTTCGCTTTTTCTCATCCCAAAGTGAAGAAGAACTGATTGGCTTGGATGAATATGTTGAGAACATGAAACCTGATCAAAAGGATATCTATTATATTGCTTCTGATAGTGTTACTAGTGCGAAGAACACACCTTTCCTGGAGAAACTTGCGGAGAAGGATCTTGAAGTAATCTTTGTTTTCTTACTAGAGTTTATAACTTCGTATCTTTAAGTACTTGTTTCTGTCAGTTAATACGTATATTGGTGTTTTTTGTACTGTAATTTTTCAGGTTCTGTTTTTGGTGGATCCAATAGATGAGGTTGCCATTCAAAACCTTAAATCATACAAGGACAAGAATTTTGTTGACATTAGCAAAGAAGACTTGGATTTAGGTTTAACTTCTTTCTTCTCTGAGCTTGCTCTCAATAATTTGATTAGACAAACACTCGCATTTAGTTTACCAAACATTTATTAGTCTCTTTCTGGCCTACAATGGTGTGAATTCAAAGCTTTGTTCTTTATTGTTCAAGTTTGTTGCGCATTTGTTGTTTCTGCAGGAGATAAGAATGAGGAAAAGGAAAAAGAAATGAAGCAAGAATTTGGCCAAACATGTGACTGGATCAAGAAACGACTGGGAGATAAAGTTGCAAGTGTGCAAATTTCAAACCGACTTAGCTCTTCTCCTTGTGTTCTGGTGTCTGGAAAATTTGGTTGGTCTGCAAACATGGAAAGGTTGTCATCTTTTCTCTTAGATTGATCATGTAATTTGAAAGTTTAAGTAGCAATGTGCAGCATGTAATCAAATTTGCTGCAGGCTGATGAAAGCACAAAGTATGGGTGATGCATCCAGCTTGGAATTCATGAGGAGCAGAAGGGTGTTTGAGATCAACCCTGGCCATGCCATTATCAGGAATTTGGATGTAAGATAAATGGACAATTCCCATTTCTTTTCTTCGTCATGATTACAAATTGAAATTAAGATATAACGCAATCAAAATGGTTAATTTTCAGGCTGCATGCAAAACAAACCCCGGTGATGAAGATGCCCTCAGAGCTATCGATCTTTTGTACGATGCAGCTTTGGTTTCCAGTGGCTTTACGGTGAGCTCATGCTTGATATTATTATGACTGTCGTTTAAGTTTCCATCGTGAAGTCCTAAAGTCGTATCTTTTGGCTCTTTGTTGGTGTGCAGCCTGAGAATCCAGCACAACTTGGAGGGAAGATATACGAGATGATGGGTATGGCTCTCACAGGTAAATGGTCAACGCCTGATCAGTTCCAGTCCACTGGAACCAAGCCCCATATCCCAGAAACTGTAGAAGCTGAGGTTGTCGATCCTACTGAGGCTGGCGGTCAGAAGTGAGAGGACAGTCATGTGACATTTTTGTTTTCTTCCCGTTCCCTTCTGTTCTTTCTTTCAATTCAAATCTTCTTACGGCTTAAGTTGTATTCTTTAAGAACATGGGTGTTGGTAATCGTTTATAGATATCACGAGGAATTCAGTGGCAATGCTATATCTGGAAGCACGTCTATTAATCCTTCCAGTTGTTGTTTAATAAGTGAAAAAAATCCAGCATCGCCAAGTAACATTGTTAGTAGTTTTTCTTTTGTTTTGAGAAAAAACGAACCATATTAATTTGGATAAAGATTTTTTACGGCAGCATGTGACATAAGAATCATTGCCTTAGAACTGTTGCTGATGGTCCGTTATTAGATTGTGTTGTGGGGGCTGCCAACTAGACACAATTAAAGTTACATTTCCGTTGTAAAGATTACGCGCTGTCTTTGGGCAATGCATTGTAGAAATTGAATATTGATCACTTAGCACATTGAACTTTTTATAATTAGGGATAGTTTAGAAAATAATGGATTTAAAATAAATTCAGGTATAAAGTGTGTTCAAAAATAATAGATGTGCTTTGAATTACTTGAGTTCAAAATAGTTGTAGTTATGATTTGAAAAATTAGTCAAAGTTACGATTTCAGAAAATGCTTCCAATATTTAAAAAAATAAAAATAATAACTTAAAATACTGCGTCCCTTACTTTGAAAACTAATATAAATTTCTATTTCAAACAAGAAGTTAATTAGCTTATATTTATGTAAATTTTTCAATTATGAAAAGTGTTACTTGCACAATATTTTTTGTCATTATATCGTTTTTACTCATGAATTATTAAAAAAGAATTATATAAAGTTCAAGCGAATGCTAAATTCACGAACGGAGAAGCACATTAACATTTCAATGAATGGACTTTACTAAGTATCATACTTCATTATTTTAACAGACCATGCAATAAGTTGGCGTGTAGTAGCATATCGATACTTCAAGTCTCTTCACACTTTCATTTTAAAACCTATTTCCTATTTGTTAAAATTCACGTAGGTCCTACCACTTTAGGGATGAAACTCCCCAAATAAGAAATGAGACCCATTTTAATAGGACCCGCATAAATTTTACTGAATACAAGAGAGAATGTCAAAAGTATAATGTTAAAAATTGTATTGCTAGTATTTATCATTCCGTAGTATTGGAAATTTGGCTGTACCATCTCATCCATTGGCAAGTGAGCTGTATAGACAAATATGATCGTATGCAGGACACCCAATTTGATTGAAGCTACTCTTCCGATGACGAAAAATATATGGAACGCGCACTCCAATGTTATATCACATATAGATTCCCTGCGGGCACACACAAATCTTCAAATTTAGTAAAGGGTGACGATGAAGAAGACAGTACCTACGCATAAGGGAAAGTTACTCAATTGAATGGCTAAAAGTCACAGTTGAAGCACAGATGCATTTGAGACAGTAGTGGAAACGGTTAGCCTTGCTGAATGACCGAAGATTTAAAATCGAAGCGTTCAAAAATTGAGTTAGGGTTGGATATAACAGTCATTTGCTGCAGTAGCAAGTTGGTTATCTTATGACGATGCTGCAAAGAGCACATATAAGGACAGAGAGAAAGAGAAATTAGAAAGAACAGTATTTTTTTTGGAAGGGGTGAGTAAGTTTTACCCTAATGATAGAGTAACAATTATCCCCCAGAAGAAATATTACTCCTATAAAACTCACTTCCTTAAAAAACTCTACCTTAAAATTTCTCCCACTTCTTACCCTTAAACAACAAAAACCCATTAGTTATTGGGGCAACCAGTCACGAACCAAAATTTTCAGTCTTCCTGACATGCAATGACAAACAACTGTGTACTTAACACGAGAAAGGCATATCAGTACAATTGAAACTGATGAAAAGGTTTGGTGACACGCAGACTCAAAGTTTTAGATGCTCAGAGATTCACCTATGCTGATGAGATTGAAAGCCAACAAAGTAATAATCCTAAAAACTGAAACATAGTATTTCAGTATGAAAGAAAAAAGAAGGAACAACTTCCTACGAAAAGAACAAAGCAGGGTGTTCCACAAATTTATCAAGAGAAGGAATACCATTTGAATGGTGGACATCGGGTCAAAAAGTTATTGGCTGTCGATACAGTATAGCACGGTTTTATGGTACCTGCGATGAATTTGAAAGTGGGGGTGAGTGAGATACATTTCAAACTACAGAGTACATTCAGTTTACGTAGGCCTCTATCTCAAGGTAAATTTTAGGCATAGTAAGGAGATATAGGAAGGAAAAAAGAGAATTCAATGAGAACCAATGCTTTTAATAAATGTTTCTTTTTTATTCAATTAATATGCATAAAAATAGGAAGCTATATTTTTCCTGAACATAATACAGTAAATGGCTTCCAAATTAACAGGTAAGAATAAGTTTCCCCCCGAATAAGATGTACTTTAGAAGAATCTATGCTTACCTGCTTAAGTTCTCAAATCAAATCTTTCCGAGTCAGGATCACCATGGAAAATGTTGAGTAGAATGTTAAGTGTTGAATCACAATTATCCATGCTAGCATTCAATCAACTTAATGTCTGTTGATCAAAAATCGGGTACGGAGTGTCAATGATATAAAAGTTATTCGAGGGAAAATGAATCAATTAGTGAAAAGCAAAACTCGGTCATAGAACCAAAACATAGAAAAGACATCAAAGAACAAGGAGCACAAATTGCAACATACCCAAGTTATTTTTTGCAGAAATCATTATGTTTTCCAACTTTTGAGCAGCCTCAGTCATCCCTTGGGCGTTGTATGCCTGGATCATGCAAGCGAAAGTGATGCTATCGGGTTCACATTTTCTTTCTCTCATGACCATGAATAACTCGCTCATCCTTTTTAGATCACCAGCCTGCCCATAGGCGCTAATTAAGCAATTAAAGAAGGGAGTATCCAATACTACATCAGAATTATCAACATGCCTCATGATTGACTCAACTTTGTCAATACGCCCAACTTTGCTATATGCGCTTACAAGTGAGCAATAAGTAATAGAATTAGGCTTCATTCCAAGATGCTTCATTTTTAGAAAATGTTGATCCATCTTCTCAATTTCTCCAGCTTTGCCAAACACTTCAATGACAGTATTATACGTGACAATTGTTGGAGCGAAAAACCTACTCTCCATGAAATCCATGACACTCTTCATCTTCTTATACATGCCAGCTTTGCCATAGGACTTTATCATCAAATTGAATGTTGTCAGGTCTGGTTTTATGCCCATTAGTTGAAATTCATCATAACACTTCTCCATCTTATCAATTTGCCCATCCTTTCCATACGCTCCAACAAAAGAATTCAGTGTGAAAACATCTGGGTGGCAGTTGCCATTTTCAATCATATCATTCAATGTATTATCCATCTTTTCAAACATGCCAGCCTTACCATATCCATCAATTATGGAATTATACGTCACAGAGTTACACTGGATGCCCAGAAATGACATCTCCACAAGGACATGTTCAATCAAATCAAAACGACGAAATCTAGCACAGCAACTGACAAGAATAGAATATGTATATATATCCGGTTCGCAGTCAACAACTGATTTCATATCTTCAACAATAGAAAATGCCTGATCAAGGAGACCACTTTGACCATAAGCACTTACAAGAGCAGTGTAGGCATCAACAGTAGGTTTAAGCCCTTCAGAAAACATGATCTCAAAGAGATGAGAAGCCTCTTCAGGCTGCCTGCACTTGCCAAGCATCATCAACAGCTTCGCATATGTTTGGCATCGTGGTTCATACCAGTATTGCTTTCGAAGAAGTGCAAAAATCTGCAAAAGAAAATGCGTTGTACTTAGAATCAAATTCCCACCAGCATAAAATCCCCAAATCATGTAAATTTAGAATTGAACAGCATCTAAAACAAAATTGTCTTTGCCTCGAGAGCGGATTGCCAACGACAGCGTTTAATGGCGTCATCTAGGGCTTCAAGAAGGGCCTTTGGCCAGAGCTGTTTGTGGGAATTCGACTTGGCTTTGTTCTCAACGCCTCTGATGGCAGCTTCGGTTCGGAGAATGCGCGACAACTCCTTCTTCTGCTCCTTCACCAACCCAGCACTTCCTGCTTTCGCCTTCCGCTTCAACGCCTCCACGTGAAAACGACGCCGTCTCGTTGGAACGGCGTCGTTGGTTGCAGGAGTGAAGGGTGTGGCGCAGGAGATACCAGACGACCAGGTCAAGTTCATCGCAGACACACACACTCACAACAAATCAAAATAATTTTTATAATAAATATTAAATAATAGGTTTTTAGTTTTTTATTTTGCTTTAAAATGATAATTTTCAAGCTTTTTAAAACTATTTTTCCGATAATAAGAGAAATGAATATAATATTATCATAAAATGGTTTTGGATATTGACTTGGCGTTAAAAGATAACAGTGTTAACGTAAGTCTCTTTGCAACCGCGTGGACCGGTCACCGTTGATAAATAACACTCTCTTTCCCTTCTCCCAGTCACGGAGTCACCGTTCAAACAGAAGAATTCAGTTTCATATTCCGTTTCTCCGTCGTTCGCCGTTTCACTCTTTTTCACCGTTTCCTTTGACCTAACCAACTCTTCTCCTTAATTCCTTGTGTTGTGTTGTGTTTTGTGTGAAGAAGATATTTTGCCTTCTCTTCTCCTCTCTCTGGTAATTTTCTTCTCCTTTTTTCAGTCAATTTTTTATTCTTATTTTTTTAAGCATATGTTTGCCCTGGCTCTGTGAATTTCGATGCACCTTGAGACATTCTTTGTAGCAATTTGTTAAGTCTGAATTTCATTGTCAACTTGTGTGTGGGTCGTTTGAGTTGTGTCTTCATCTTATGATTCGATGATTTGATGCTCTGTTTGAGTTTATGAGCTAACTTGTTTGGCATCAATTTTTCGGTTAGGGATTGATTGCATTTCTCTCCAGCTTCTTTTGTATGGTAAGAAGTTGTTGTATAATAGAATCAACTGTGAATTTTTCTTCTTTTCTTGATGGATTTTGTGTTGTGAGGGATATGATCATTTGCCTTTTTTTCGAATTTATTGGTTTTTTGCCATCGGTTTGTGAAAAAAATTAGGGACTGATTGATTACTGAATAATTTGATATTTGCTCTCTCCGATCTCTGGCTCATGCTTTGTCTTTCGTCATGTTTCTGTATTTTGGAGGTTTATGTGGAGTTGGATGAAAGCCTGCACCTGTTAGCAGATTATGAATTTTCTCAAGTTCCTTTGACTGTAACAAAGAATATGTGACTAATTCTTGTTTCTTGGTTATGGTCACTAGGTTTTAACAAAAAGCTGAAGCCTTTGCCGCAAAACCATGCACCCTCCACGACAGCAGTCACAAGTTGGTGAAGGACTAAAAACTTCGCTGTCTCTAGTTTCTTCAGATCCCCGGCTTTCCCTTGAGGAGCCTAGGTCAAACACTGGCAATCTCCGTGAATCTCCTACTGAAAGTGCCAGTTCTCGGGAAATTTGGCCTATTGCTGCAGCAATAAAAAGGGAGAGTGTTTCTGGTGCTGACAAAATTACTCTTCATGACGTTGCTAGAGAACGAGTTGATATAGTATGTGAAAAAATGCTCCATCTACCTTCCGAATTTCTTGACGAACTGAAAAATGGACTTCGGGTTATCCTTGAAGGAGGGAATGGCTCCCAGCACAGAGAGGAATTTTCTATTTTGCAGAAGCTTGTTCAGAGTAGATCTGATTTAACAACCAATACATTGGCAAGAACACATCGTGTGCAGCTCGAAATCCTTGTTGCTATAAAGACTGGGATTCAGGGATTTTTACATCCTAGCATCAATCTATCTCAGGCTTCCTTGATTGAGATATTTCTATATAAGAGATGCAGAAACCTAGCTTGTCGGAGCCAGCTTCCTGCTGAAGATTGTACCTGCGAGACATGCGCCGGTGGAAATGGTTTCTGCAATCTTTGCATGTGTGTTATCTGCAGCAAGTTTGACTTTGAAGTAAATACATGCCGCTGGATTGGATGTGATTTGTGTTCTCATTGGACTCACACCGATTGTGCCATTCGTGAGCAACTCATTTGTATGGGCCCTGCTACACAGAATGGAACAGGGGCAAGTGAAATGGTTTTTAAGTGTCAAGCATGCAACAGGACTTCTGAACTGCTGGGTTGGGTTAAAGATGTCTTCCAGCATTGTGTACTGTCATGGGATGGAGAGGCCCTGATTAGGGAACTTGATTTTGTCAGTAGGATCTTTCATGGAAGTAAGGACCCACGATGGAGGAAACTCTATTGGAAGTCTGAGGATCTCAAGGAAAATTTAAGAAGTGGGAAAGTGGAATCTAAGACGGCATGCAAGGCAATATTGTTGGTTTTCGAAGGTACAAGTTTTCTAGTTTACCTGCAAAATTGTAGTTAGTATTTAGTGAAGCAATATTGATGTTAAAATATCGGTAGTTTTATTCATTCTCCTTTCTTTTTGTTCTAACCAATACTTTTCAAATGTGAAGAGCTTGAGCTGGACTCCCAAAAGACCCTGGAAAATGCTGAAAGTGAAAGTGGAAGACTGATTGCTCCACAGGAGGCATGCAATAGAATATCAGAGGTGGTGCATGAGGCTGTAAGAAATATGGAAATGGTAGCCAATGAGAAGATGAGAATGTTCAAGAAGGCTCGGTTGTCTTTTGATGCTTGTGAACGTGAATTAGCAGACAAGGCCAGAGAAGCAGGAGAATTGAACATGGATAGGCAAAAAAAGAAGTTAGAGATTGAAGAACTGGAAAGAATTGTGAGGCTTAAAAGTGCAGAGGCTGATATGTTCCAGATGAAGGCTAATGAAGCTAAAAGAGAAGCTGAGCGGCTCCAGAGGATTCTTCTTGCCAAGTCAGATAAATCAGAAGACGAATATACCAGCAATTATCTGAAGCAAAGATTAAGCGAGGCCGAGGCTGAGAAGCAGTATCTTTATGAGAAGATGAAAATGCAGGAGGCTTCTCGTTTATTGCAAAGCAGTGGTGGTGGTGGTGGTGACCCCTTGATGTTTTCCAAAATCCATGATCTTCTCTATAGCGTTCCTCCCAGTGCAGATGGTCCATCTAATGACCGTCATCCTTTTAGAAAAAACCCATAAACATTGATTTAGTGTATGCATCTTTTACCTATTATAGTAGTGTCTTTTTATTATGGACAGTCGGTGTCATTAGGTTCCGGACAATGTAACCCTTCGTAGTGATGGGAAGAGGTATTAGTAATTTGTTGTCCAATGCGGTATATGTTTGAATACAGTTATTGACTATCTCTCCATTTGTGGAATCTAATTATTTAATCAATAAGTTTAAAGTTTAGCATTGTGATGCTCAAGTTTTATTCAGTATCTTATGTGAGTTGGATCAGGACTACAAATCAAATATGATGTGGAGAAAACAATTAAAGTAATGTTATGTTATTGATAAAACGAGTCTGATAGTACAGACTCTAAGCCTTATTATGTGATACTCATCTTTTTGAGAGATGCAGCTGGGTGCGGCACATTACTGTTCATTGGGGGTTGATCAGTAGCTTCTGGAGTTCGGTGAAACGATACCATGTTGCCAAACGTCAAAGCAGCACTGATTCCATGGCATCTTATTGAGGAGCTTTGGCAGACATTTGGTGTGACAATCCTTGCATTGTTGACAAACAGACCTGTTCTCCCACTGTTGGTGATGTTGATCACCCTACTTGGAATGCTAGAGGGAACCACATAACCATTTGGAAAATGTAATAGATGACTGGGCAGTAACGGTGTTGGAATAGAATGGCTGAGTATGAAATCAGGGAGCTGGTCTAGAGATATGGAGAACTGTGATAGTTCATCATCATTTGGCATTAGAAATGTCAAATCATTGTTTTGCAGTGAATTTTGCTGGCTGTTGAGTATATTGAGGAGGATGACAAATCCATAGTAAGACCGAGTTCTCATGTCATCCATGGCTGCCTGTAGGTCGGTTTGGTTGAATGACATTGTTGACTGAGATTCAGCAATGGCAAAGAGGGTAAGAAGTAGCGCAGACCAGAGAGCCATTAGGGGAAACTTGAATGTTTACTGTTGTGTGTGATGAATGCAATGACATCTCAATTTGCTTGGTATATATATCCAGGTTAATGTTCCATGCTTATGTTTACACACTTTTTTGCTCTGTTGTAAGGTAGGCCGTAGGGCGATTGTGCATGAAGAGTTTGTAGTTAGTCCAGAAAGCTGATAATGCTCTAGGCATCTTGGTATAACAGGCAAATGAGATAAATGAAAATAAGGAGTACCAGTGAAAACAAAAATAAAAGATATAAAAAAAGATACGTAAAATTTGAAGATTGAATTAAAATTAATTATAACTTTTAAAAATATAAAACCTAATTAATCCTGTGCTTAAAATACATTCACGGATTATTTTATATTTATATGTTAGTATAATTAAGTTTCCACATAAATTTTGGTATTTTCAAGTGAGTTTTTATTAAAAAATTTAATTTATTGAGTGTTAAAAAATTTTATATTTTTTAATTAAATACATTTTATATTTAATTTTTCTATGGATTAAGTGACGTAGTTATTATTTTATCTGTGTCATCAATTATCTTTACATATTATACTACTTTATAGTAATATTAAAGAACTCAGTTTTGTAATCAGCATGAGATTTTTATCATTGAATAATGATAAATGAAAATGAAAAGAAAAATAAAAAGAAAAAACTAAATACACTTTTAAAAGACCACAAAACATAGGGTTAAACAATACTAATTATGGAATTGGAGTTATATGTTAAGGTATGAACGGACTGAAAAAAAAAATAACTTATTCCAATGAGACTGAAAAAGAAGTGAAAACAAAAATATATTATATGAAAATAAATAAAAACTAAGAGCAATATTAAATGAAAAACTTAAATATGATGTTTTCGCATTCCCACAACATCGTATTTAGGTTTTTGATTTTCATACATTCTCATCTAACAATAAAAAAACACATAAAACATCTGCTATATTAACCATCAAAATAAGTAATTTAATATTAGTATCTAATAGATTTTTCTCACATATATCCACATAACTTTTTCCCATCCCTAGTTTAAACCGAGCCAAGTGAATCTCCATCTTATATCATGTAAGCCACGATACACATAGAAATAGTAATGCTTAAGTTCTATCAAAACTTTATAGACAAACAGAAAAAAAAAAAAAAGTTAATGTATTTTTTAATTTAATACTGATGATATTTTGTCTTAGAAGCCTTGTTATTGTTATTGTTAAAAAGTAATGATTTGATTCGTAATGAGCATTACTTGAGGGTTTTAATGAGCTTAGATAAGAAAGTAAGAGAACATGTGAATTGCTTGAATCCATCCATTTACTTTAAGGCTCTATTTGTCATATATTAGTTAAATGGCATAGGAGAAAAGTTTTATTTTTCTGGGAATTTTATATTGAGAATCTTAGATTTTTCATGAATCATTTTTATCTCACTTTCATTCAACATGATTCTCATGGAAGATTGGGAATCCAACTTTCCTGGCAGAGAAGAAAAGTTATAATTACATAAAAAGACTATATTACCCCCTTTTACAAACGTAATGTTATCTTTATCAAAAGTTATCATCCCATTATTGGACATGGCATTCTTGTGAAGTGTCATATATATATAAAAAAAGTTTGAGTAAAAAATATTTAATAAACTTATTTTAATAAAAGGTAACTCTGTAAAATGATCTTGTACATCCAGGAATCAAATACATAAATCTTTCGTTTCCATAAAACATATCTAAATATTCTTAGGAATGCTTATTATAAATCAAAAGTATCTTTTGACTATTTTTAGGAAAATGATTTTTAATATTGTTAATTTTCAAGATGACTTTTATATAAAATAATTTCTTCAAGTGTCTTTTTAAAAAATTCTAATTTGGTTCGTGTTTATAAAGATGTAAGAGACAAGAGTAATAAAATATGTTACATGATTTGTGAAGGAAGAATTGTCGTAATGACGTAAACATGATTATCTTTAGGAGAAAAAAATGTTAAACCAAAACAAAATAAAATATTATTCAAAAGAAATAACAACCCAAAGGATCTTCTACCCAGTATTTATATCATAATAATAAATAGAAGAACATTTGTTTATGGTTTGTTATTCACTATAACAACGTAAACACCTCTTTTATCTTTATACTTTATTTTAATTCATTTGTTGATAAAAATAAAGAAACAAAGTTGCTATTATATATAAAAAATTTGTTTAACACTTTACCATGTCGAAGAAAATAAGTATTTAATTATACTAAAGTTAAAAAAAATACATTATTGGTTACGATATAATATTGCATCATCGTATAAAAAACTATAAATACGTGTATTAATAAAAAATTATAAATAAAACTATAAAATTGATTTGATTTAGTTTGAATTTCCTTCTATAATTTTTGTGTTTGATAGGGATATATTTTGAATTTACAACTAAATTAAACCACACAACAACATTACCATAATGTTTCAAACATGTATACTCCTTATTATCATTATTATATTTTACTCTTCTTTTTTTAAATACAATTTATACTTGTTTTCGTTTTTATTGTGGAATTACTATTAGATGGTCTCAAAGCAATTTTAGTACAACCATTATTATACTTTATTAAATTCTCATCAATTTATTTTCTTTACAGGATGGTGTAAACAAATTTACAACACTGTTCCTCAGAGAGAGGGAATATTCTTGTAGAATAAAGTAAATATTTTATTTTCATGTTAAATGATAACAAATATAGTAAGAACGTTGTAAATGAATGGGTCCTATAAGTAATAAATAAACTAGAAAGAGTTATCATTATATGAAGATAACAACTAAATGATCATAATTATATTCTT
>Ga0099824_1000278_pt1 | contig 53791 bp, 13 predicted proteins | sample SiratrowhiteBW_FD_76837 | JGI IMG/M metagenome (GOLD analysis project Ga0099824, IMG submission 76837) | Root nodule microbial communities of legume samples collected from California, USA - Siratro white BW | ecosystem: Host-associated > Plants > Roots > Nodule | place: USA: California... | reverse complement strand
CGAGCTTCCGTTCGGGTCCCTCGTACCCCCCCCATTTTTTTCCCCCCCCCCCCCCCCCCCCCCCCCCTCCCCTTCCCCCCCCCCCCCCCCCCCTGAGCTTTAATTTTCTTTTTTCTTTTATTTGTGTATTCATATCTTTATCCTTATTTGATATTTATTATATGCATTAGGTTATCTAGACTTACTTTTAACGGTACTACTTTGCGTATATATGACCGTTCTATACTATGTGAATGTTACTTCCTTCTTGTTTGTGTGACTGAGATCATTTGAGTAGGTAGATCATATTTAGACTTCTATAAATAGGAATATCCTCTCTCTCCTCCAAAACACACCTTCTCCTCCAAAACACACCTTCAAGTAGTCTTATCTAGGATATTCTTCTTATACTCTTGTTAGTTTTGTGGCCTCAGTATAAAAAAAATAGGTCAATGTTCACCTAGGCCTCGAGAAAATGTATTGTCTACGCTATTAGTCATCTTTTTGCTACAACCAATACATGGGAACGTAAACATTCAATGGGAGCAAACACATTTATTGAAACAATAGTCTTTTAAGAGTCACAATATAGACTAGTTTAGCTTACTTTGGCCTATTTCACATTTGGTGTATTTAAGATGGGTTGAGATAAATTAATCACTCAAAACTTATCCATTACTTGTTTCTACCCTCCATTGTAAACCCACATACTGAATCAAATATACGTTAAAAAAAGAGTAAAAAAATTGTATCCCAATGATATCTACTCACACAATATCTAAAGGTGGATGACATTCACATTAGAACACTAAACCTAAAAAAAAAAAAATAGACAATATAAAATGAACATAAAGAAACAATGATATCCAATTCGTGCAAGAAACATAAGCTTAACATCTTTTCTCGTAAATAATATAAGATGAGCCTAAAAAAATAATGATATCCAATTTGTACAAGAAACATAAAGACGTATAATAAATCACCACTTTTACTTTTGTAAAAATATTAAATATTTTTTTTCAAAACATTATGTATCATTCAACATAATCAATACATGTAATAAAAAAACCTTTTTTTTTTTTACTTATACGAGTTAACAAATAATATCACCCAATCCATAAGATGGTAAATTATATGAGACCAATAAACTAAAATACTAATTAATATTAGGTATTTAATGGTGGATTGATGAGTGAACTTGACCCCACCAAATTATTACTCTTATCGTCTTCGCAAGAGGATGTTTCATTCAGTAATCTTTTTTACCTTGATCAAAATCTAAGACATTTGAGGAAAGGAAGTACATATAACCCCTACAACATTAGCAAGAAGAGGGTGCGACTTATCAAAGATCTATGCTGATAATGGTTTGAGAGACTCCGGTTTTTGCAAGCTAGGAGAACATTTTTTCGTATGGTGTTAGGACATTCTCATAGATCTGGATTGATTTCATTGTTCTAGTTTATTGTTAACTATTAGCTACTTATCTACTGTATAAATTGCTCAAATTTTCGATCTTGTATTATTTTTTTCGTGTAATTGACTGTGCATTATATTGCCATGCGACGTTTACGAAAGAAATTTGCAACATGTGATAACATGATTGAGTTTACACAAGAAATGTCAGTGTTGCAGTCATTGATAACATAATAACTGCAATTCATTTACACGGTCTTGTTCATATCAAATTCAAAAGGCAGCATAAAAATGATAAAATAAAAGAGAAAGAATAGTTTTCCTCACTGCACATTTACAGTATAACTAGCATCTAGAAATATGAAAAATATATTTATTGCAACTCAGCAAAATTGAATTGGTTCAACTGGTGGGTCTAAAGTAATGTACACCACGAAACAATCCTAAATCTTCACAAGTTCATAAGCCATTTCAGCAGTGCATGTGCTTAAAATGAAAGCCAAAAGCTTTTCAACTCGTGAACACCTTATTCTTTAAAATCTTTTCCGCTTCAGTTACACTCAAATGTCTGAATCCATTCTCCTTCAACCACTTCTTCCCCCCTGCCTTACATTCTTCCACTATATTTTCATCCAACTTCAACAACTTCTGACCTTCACTTGTTTTTGGAAAAAATCCTTCAGGTCTCAAACACCATGACCCAAATACCCCAAATAAAACCTCCAAGTCACTACCAAATCTGTCAACACCACTTCTGTGAAATTTTACATTGCTCATAAGAATACCATTAAAAATCAACCGATCAATTCCTGCGGCCAAACTTCTCCAAAACCCAACGAAATCCCTACCGTTCAAACCCGTTTCTACCACCGAAGTTTTACTTTGCAGATAATTCAGGGCTTCTACTAGAGCCTTTGACACAGTCCATCCTTCTTCACCCCTCTGCCATTGCTTCTTGTTCTTCACATAATCTCTAGAATGAGAATCAAAACCCCTCAAAATAACTAGGGATATCTTTTCAACCCACTCTGTTCTGAACTCTTCCAACTTTTTTATCTCATCATCAAAAATAACTCTTCTGGAACTCTCTGGGAATCCTTCAGAATAGATATTAGCATTACTTTCCATTCCTGCCTCATCATCCTCATCCATCCCCATCTCAAGGAAGAAGACATCCTCAGACCATTCCTTTAGAACAGATTCGAAGTAATGAGCAGCATTGACAGAAATTGTAACCTTTAATACAGCATCATCATCAGTTAAGGCTGTCAAACCTTCAGCTTCTTGGCAGCGGATAAGTACGGAATCAAAAAATTTTCTTATAATAGGAAGACCTGCTAACCTGATAAATTTTGACCTCAGACTTACTCTAGGCAATGATCGACTGCGATCAATAACAGATGCTAAATGGCGAAGAAAGGAATTTGAAACCAGAGGAGACTTGTAATCATCAGTACAGGATGAAAGAACAGCACCTTCAACCTTTTTTATCCAATAATTCTCATTTTGGATGTCTGGTTTCAACTTATCTAGGGCATCATCTAGCTCTATTTCAGCCCATAGATTAAGCCAGTCTGGACGATCACAAAATATGGATAGAGATGAAATTTTCTGCATGATATCATCATCGTCGAAGGATAGCAATACCCCAGAATTCTCTACCAAAGACTTAATTCTTTTGTCAAAAGCTATCATCAAGTCAATGAGATGTAGCCATGATATTCTAGCAGATGACTGAGTCCCAGTAGCACTCTCTTCGTCTAGTTGACTAATATAATTAGGGAAAACTTCTTTCGCCATGTATGTGGTTAAGGAAGTTACCATTGCTGAGATCCATTCTTCTCTACAACTATAACCAAGTAACATTGCTTCATCAACCAATGGCTGCAACAATTCATCCACAGAGTCAACAAAATCCCTTGTGATTTTATATACAAGTGTGAAAATAAATTCCGGTTTATCAATCCATTTTGAGAAATGCCGTTGGGAAGCTAATGATAATGGATTCACGAGCTCTTCTATTACCCAAAGTGGTTGTTGTAGGGCAACTTCCCTGTCATGGCCCTCAAGTTGCCTAGCTTTCCTTTTCCTTTGCAACTCTTGTAGGTTGCACAAAGCCAAAAAGTTTTCAGAGTACCTGAGTTTAAGATCCGCTTGCATGCTCAGCAGAGGATTTGAGACTTGATTCGTGGTCCTTGCCTCTGAATTTGAGGAGGTAAAGGCCGAAAGAGGTGGGGGCCATCCAAGCGAAGAAAGAAGTGCTCGATGCTCAGAAATCGCTTGGGGCCTCAAAATAGCAAGAGCTCGATCCACTCTGTGATCAACAGCTGATACAAGATGCTTCCACTGAGGATGTGATTTTGTAATTGAAGTTAATATGCCTTCTGTTGTTTTCAGTGTTTTAATAGCAAGCATATGCATTTCCTGAAACATTTGAGATAAATTAAGTAATATAGCAATGCTACAGTTTCCACTATCATCTGGTAAATAGTATGAAAGCATGCTCACTTGTGAATTTTGACTTGCAGAATGTTTCCTCATGGTTTTGCTCATAGTATATGATACAGCATCCTCAATATCACCAACCAAATTATCAAGTTTAAGCGCTGTCTCTGGAAGACAAAACAAACAAAGGAGTCTCAAGAAACAAACAACATTCACAAAGGTCACACCTAAGAACTCAAACCAAATGCAGTATGTATGACGACAACTACTGAAAAGCATAATATTTCTTGACAATCACAACAAATCCATATCATAAAAACCATTAAAATTGACTTCTTCATAAGTTAAAATTAACTTATGCACAAGTTAAAAATAAAAATTTAGAGAAGTTATATAAGAAAATTTTTATAAATTAGTTTAAGCATAACTACTTTTAACTTATGGAGAAATCAATTTTATTTTTTTCTTCTCATTTTCCACTCCTAAAAGTTCTTATGGATAAGCATGTCAAAGCATCGTACTTCAATTTCTGTCTCCCGAAAGACAGAGATGATAAAAAGAAAGCAAAACCTGGGAAATCAAGCCAAAGGAGATAACCATAACCGAAAGGGCTAAACACATTTCTTGATAATCACAACAACGATCATGAAACACAAATGCTTTGTCATCTTCCAATTCCTGCTAGTCCAACAATGTTCATTGATTTGCACAGAAAGTATAGAGTTCAAGAGCCGTTTGTTGATGAAACAAATGCAGCTTTAAGAAATAATAGCACTGATCAAAAGAATTGGTAATACACTAAAACTGAAATTCGAACCAATACTTTCTAGATGATTACAAATAACCCAAATCACAAAAATCGACCAAATCTTATCAAAATTCTTCTCACAATCTCTTTACTTTTGCACAATTTAAAAGAAAGAAAAAAAAAAGCAACCTGCATAAACACGAACCGTCTCCAATCTAGCCACTTCCTTCGCCAAAGTCGCAAGTTCCTCTTTGAAACCCTTGCCATCCCGTTCGCCTCTTCCTTCATCTTCACTCAAAAAAAAAACAAAAACCATTCCTCAAAATTCAACGCAGAAAGATAACCTAAAAAGGCAAAAAACAAACATCGAATCGAACCTGACACGACAGTGGAGGATAGGGCAGTCAACCTATCGGTGACATGGCCGAAGAGGCCGTGGATTTCGCCGGAGAAGGAGGCGTACGCGGCTAGACCCGCTCCGAGCCTCCGAGTCAACTCGTCGAGCGCGCGATCCAACTCGGCGCACTGAGTCTTGAGCTCGGAGACAAAGTTGGGAGCATCGGCGAGGGCGCATTGGGTGTGGACTCTGTGGTTGAGGAAGGAGAGTGCGGCGGGTGAGAGATGTGAGAGTGGAGGTAGCGTTTGGAGCGACTCCATCGTGAAGCTTGAATTTTGATTATTCTCGAAGGCTCTTCGCCGCCGTGGGCGGCTGCTCTGCGCTTCCGGTGTCGGATTCCGATGAGCCTCTGAAAGATACGAACCTTCTCACATAGGGCGTGGTGGTTTGGTTCGTTTCATCCTATATTACTTTTTTTTTTTCATCATTAATGAAACTCTTTAAGATGTATTTAATATTAAAGAAGTTTTTTATTTCCCAATTTTTCTTCATAAAAAATTGATAATTTCTTTTATCATTTTACTTTTTTTCACATAAAATAATCTCTTGGACTAATTATATTATGCTACATATTTTATCAAACTACTCATAGAAGCATCAAACTATTACACAAATGTTAAAATCTTCCAACATAAAGTTTGAATTCAAAACTTGAGATTGGAAGACCAATAAAAAACATTCATCTTTATTAAAAGTCAATCAAAAGATAAGTTTAATAAGTTTAAAAATCATTCATTAATCAAGTTTTTCTTTTTAAAATAAATATTATTCATATGCAACAAAATAGACTAGCTAGGCTATGTCAAACCAAACTTAGTCTTATGATAGTATGGTAGAATTGCAATAGATGTAACTTACAATCTTGTCTATGATATATATATAAGAGAATAGCAAAATTATTTGACGGAACTGCTATGCGTTTTCTTTAATACCATATTTGACAAGTGATAAAAATTGAAGTGTAACTATGAATTTGAAGCAAAAGATGAAGAAGTGAACCAAGAGTTTGAATCGAAGTAAAAGAGCACAGAATAATAAGAAGAATTTGAAATAAAAACGGACGTTTGTTTGATTGGAGTAAATTTATTTTTTGTTTTTTTTTAATTTTTAAGTATTTCTAATAACTTAAGTTTAAATTGTGATTCCATGTAATGTTTTTATCATCAAGAGTCTTAGTTAATTTAAAGTTTTAATGATGTGTTTTAATCATTAATCATAATTCTGAGTAGGTTTGTGAAATTCTTTGTGAATTTAGGTAAGAAAATTATATTTATTTTTCAATAAAATTCTAGGTTAGAAGATCTGAAACGTGGTCACTAGTTCTAATCTTTCTTGTAAGAATTGAGTCTGGAATTATATATATGTGTTTGATGATTTTGAAGTGTTGTGAATTGAGAATTGATTTTGAAAGTATAGAAATAGTTAATTTTGATAAATTTAGTAAACATGTAGTTATGATGTTAAAGAAGTTCAATAATGATATTTGAGGATAGATTGATGGTATTTGATGTAATGTGTGATGACAACATAGTATTTTCATAAAGGAAATACATGTGATGAGATTGTCTAAGATGTGCATTATTTGTGAATTTGTTTAGAAGGAGATATCCTGATTCTAATAGTATATGAATCATATAGATGAAAATTATCAGGTAATAAGAGTCGAAAGAGATTCATATGACTACGCTGCGATGTAAAAAGGAATCAAGTGGACCAGATCATATGGTTAACAAGTTCATACGATTACGCTACTGTGGGAAAAAATTGATTGGACTAGATCATATAGATTAACTTATTCATATTACTAAGTTACGTTGTGAAAAAGAACCGATTGAACCAGATAATATGGATTAGTATGTTCATATAACTACACTAGGTGTGAAAAAAAATGATTGGACCAGATCATATGGATTAAGAGGTTCATATGACTCTGCTATAGTGTGAAAAATAATCGATTGGATAAGATCATATGGATTAACAAGTTCATATAATTGCATTTTGGTTTGAAAAAGAACTAATTCGACTATATGGATTAAGAGGTTCATAGGACTATGTTGTAGTGGAAAAAAGAATCGATTCGACCAAATCATATAGATTAACCATGTCATATAAGTATATAAGTATGACGTATGTATGAAAGGTTCATGTGTTGTAGTTTAAATAGGATAGAAGTTTAATTTATCATTATATATTTTAAATTTCTCTAGTTTATACTTCTTTTTGTGTGTTGTTTATTTTGTTTTTAAATTTGTAATAATGATGTATTACACATGAGCATAGAGGATTTGAGAGGTGGTGTGACTCTTCAATAAACTAATAGAGAAATCTTATTTTATTTTATTTTATTTTGTAATTATATGATATATTTCTATTAAATCCTATCTAATGGTATATCTTGAAATATTAAGATGTATATATGAATATTTATATATATATTTGTTATAGAAATTTTGTGTGCATTATATAAAAAAAAAATATGAGATATTACATTTGTAATTTTTTTAAATACATTTGTAATTTTTTATAAATTTAGATATTTTTAAATTTAAATTTTTTAATTAAATATTGATTAATATTTTTTATTTAGAGTATTAAATTTTTTAATATAAGATATATGTTATTTGTTCTTTTTGACTAACGGTTATTTGCATAATGTTAATGTATTTTAAAATTATAAATAATGTCATTTTTATATGAGCGGTGCTAAAGCATTAATTGAATTACTAACTTTTGGATATATTATCCAAAAAAAAATTCCTTCATTGTTGCAGACATTCATTATTTTTTCATACAAATTATCTTTCTTGAATTAACTTCTCAACAGTAGAGCATTATAATTTCAAACTATCTCAAAAGTAAGGCATATACTATTTATTTTATGGTTTATAAGATGTAATATTTTATGTCATTTTAACCATGTCTTTATTTAGGAGAATAAAAAATAAAGAACTCGGTCATGTTCAAGATTACTTTTTGTAAAATCAAGTTACGCTTAAAATCCTTTTTTTTAAGATAGTTTTTTTCAAGTTTTTTTATTTTATTCTTTTAAGTCATATTATAACTGAATTTATTTTACTTAATTTTAAATATAAATTTTCTGCTAATATATGATTCAAAAATTTATAAATAAAATTATCCTAATATTATGTAAATTTTAAATCTAACACTATGTTTATATATTTATTTAATGCAATATTTATGTTCACTACATATTGTAAAATAAATATAGTTTTAACATGAAATGTTCGTAAAATAATTCTTTTAGTACATTTATTTTTATTAATCAAAACTTTATATATAAAAGTATCCTAATATTAATATTACGTTTATTATTAATAATTTTAAAATTATAAAAACTACATACTTAATATATGTGTATGTGTAATTTTAGAATTAATTTTTATATGTATTTTTAATAGTTCTAAAATTTTATGCATTCAATACTTAATCTTTTGGAGCTTATAGGAATCAAAATATAAAATTTTATCTAGGATAACATTCTTTTTAATAGTTTTTAAATTGTAAAATCACTAATGCTTAAATAATGAAATATTTTTTATATAAACTCATTGAAAGGTTATTTATAAGGAAAATAAACTATCTATTATTTTATTTGAATAGTATACATCTTCTTTATAAATGTTTGGTAAAATTTATTTTAAAATTTCTAATTCATATGTAACAACTAATTTATAATTTATATATCGGCACAACCAACTTGACTCAAGTTTCTTTCTATTTGCTTTGACATGATATAGATTCGTTTCGACTCGAAGTATGGGCTAACAGAGTTTAACATAGACTTGAACTTATTCAGCCTCACATTTGCCCAACCCAATTCGACATGGATCAAGGCCCATTCAACTGGATATGAACTTGAGTTGACGTGATTTGACCTGAGTCTTGCTTGATTTAGCTCAACTTGGGCCTTACTTGTTGGCTTAACTTGGGCCTCACCTCCTTGGTTCAACTTGACAGTGACTCGATATGACCTGAAGTAAGTCTTTCCTGATTTGCCTTGACTTAACCTAATGTAAATTCAAGGTGACTTAGCCTGAACTCAACTGAGCCAATTTGGTTAACTTGGCTAGTCTAATCTCATCCTAGGCCATGTCAACTTAGTATAACTTGGACTAAGCTCAACTCAGTCTTAGTATAACTTGGACTCAGCTCAATTCAGCCTGTCATCGACCAATCCAATTTGATTTGATGTGGACATGACCCAACTCGATTTAATTTAAGATCAACTCGATTCAACTTAACCTAGACTCAACCTTACTAACTTAACAAGATTCTTACCCAACCTAACTTTTTTTGGGTCCAACGTGACCAAGACTAACTATTCTTACCCAACCTAACTTTTTTTGGGTCCAACATGACCAAGACTAACCTAGTTTTAGCCTAGTTCAACTTAAGTTAAACTCTACTTAACTTATCATGACTTTGTGTCATGGTCCAAAGTGACTCAGACTTGCACAACTCAATCTGGTAAGAACTAAACCCAACTCAACCCTTTCATACCTTACCTATCTTTGACCCGAACTTCATAACTTGAATTTATTTGAACTCACCTTAATTCTGAATTTTCAAATTCTAAAAAATTATACAATTTATATTTAAAAATTGAATTTAAACTTGAGATAAATCCATTAAAATATATCGGATATGAAGATTTAAACTTTTTGTCCAGCCCTAAGATCCAGGTACGAAAATAGCGAAGCCCCATTGTTTCTCTTGTGCCGATGGACGGCCTTATGAGCATCTTAAATGCTATGTTTCTATCTTTGAATTGATTTTGGATTTCAAAGGACCGAGTATGGGGAAAAATTATTATTAAAACATTTAATAGGGAAATTCTTCGTGAAACCAAAATCAAACACAAACTAAGTGGTTAAAAATGTCCTGAACAAGTCCCTTTAAATATCATCAGCACCTAGTCTATGTTTAACATCATTGTTCTACAAAAGTAGCATTATATTGAGCCTAAACTTTTGCTAGTGAAAAGATAGTTAAAGCACTGCAGAATTTCCAGAACGAGGAGTCTGCATAATTGTGTGACTATATTTGATTTGAAAAACAATAGGGGCTACCTAATGCAAAGAGTTATGGAGAAAAGAAAAACAAAAAATTACAACATTCTCTAGACCATCATAAACTATCCTCACATTCAGATGAGAAAAAGAGGAAACACAACGTAAGTAGTAAGTGAAAATCAATAGTTTGACTAATAAGCATGTTGGATTGAAACCTCAAAATGGTGTAACACTTCCACTTCTTGTTTCTGTAGGGCTGTATAATGCAGACCTGTTCCTTGGTCTATTCTCCTCCAACTGCCTCACAACTTCATCCATGCTTGGCCTCACAGATGCCACAGGTGCACAGCACCCCATTGCCAGCTTCAGTGCCTGCACCAACCCATCTTCCATAGGACTTCTTATCCCTTTCAACAGTTCCACATCGAACACTTCCATTGTAGTCTCCTCCAAAACTGCCACCTTCACCATTGAGGGCAAGTCCACATACTCACCACTTCTTCCATTCTTTCCAGGCTTCTTCCCAATCAAGATTTCAAGCAGTAGTATGCCAAAAGCATACACATCAGTCCTCGAGTTGCATTTCTTCATTCTTTGAAGCTCAGGGGCCTTGTAGCCATCAGTCTTCGCCTGTGCCACCATTTCGTCTGCTATGGATGGAACCATCAGCTTGTCCAGGCCAAAATCAGTTAGCCTGGCTGCAAAGAAGTCATCCACAAGCACATTCTTGGACCTTACATTTGCATGAGTCACAGGAACTTCTAGTCCTGTGTGAAGATAGGCTAGACCTCTTGCTATGCCTAATGCAATCTTGTGTCGCCTGGCCCAGTTCAGAACTGGTTTTCCAGCTTTAGGCTCTGTGCAAAATTAAAACCACAACATAATGATCAATGCCAAATTGCAGTGAAACTGTTACAGTTCAAAAAAGGCAAACTACTATCTAAGTTCAGTAGTGAAAATTTTCACTTAAATACAGTCTGATGCTCAAGAAATTAGACAAACTATACAAGGATAACCTTCCATAATGACATAACAGCACCCTATTGACAGGCCACATAAATAGTCACATATGATTACATTGCAGACACAAGGAAGAATGCAACTTCTTGTTATTACATAGTTATTGCTTTTGGATTATGCATTTTTTGCAATGGGAAGATCAAGAATGACCAGCAGAGGATGCTCCACAAAAGGGACAGCCCCATTTCAAGAGTTTCTTACAATAGATATCATCATTGTTCAAAGATCTAACAGCAGGTATAATTTCTTTTCTCTTTAGGCTGAAAATTCATCAGCACCCCATTTCAAGAGTTTCTTGCAATACATATCATGATTGTTCTGAGATCTAACAGCAGGTATAATTTAGTTTCTCTTTAGGCCGAGAATTCATCAGCATTTTGGTTCTACCTTTGGACACGTTGACGTATTATATAAATTTTCAGTTTGAAGAAATATTAATAAAATTATAAACCAACACACTTTTAGTTAGACACTAAAAGTTGTGTTGATTTCACACTTCAATTTGTGAAGACAGTTTTTTGATGGTTTAAATGAACTTGCAGTAGCAGTGCAATTTGTTTGAATTGCCATGGTGAAAGTGTATGATTGAAATATAAAAGCAATAAAAAGAAATGCAATAGTGGAAGATTGTATATTGAACAAACCATGTAAAAGATCATGAAGGGTTCTGAGAGGCAGATAGTCATAGATAAGGAGCTTCTCCCCTCTCTTCCCCTGATAGAAAGCTCTCAAAGGAATCAAATTCTCATGGCGAATTTTTCCCAATTGCTTTATAACTGACAAACATGAAGCCCTATCTTTGCAGCTACCTTCTCTCAACAACCTCAAAGCAATGGTGCCTCCATCAGCAAGCTTAGCCTTATAAGCTGTCCCATAACAAGTCTTCTCCAACACTTGCCCAGTCGCATTCAACACATCATCCAATGTCAAATTCTCACCTCCAGGGAACAACATAAGCTTCCCTTCACCAGCTCCACGAATAGCATTACCACCATTCTCTTCATCTTCCTCTTCTTCATTCAACTCATCTTCACTCTCTCCACTCCCCTTCCTCTTCTTGTTCTGCATATACCCAATCAGCAAAGAGGCTAAAACCACAGCTCCTGTCATCAGACTAATAACAATGCCAGCAACTGCACCGGAACTCAGTGTAGAGGTCCTCACACAGCTTGCCAAAGGTGGTCCACACAAACCAGGGCTATTCCCTTCAAAAGCATCCACACCAAACTTGGATTCTCCAAATAAAGGCAAAACCCCACTAAAGTTATTGTGGGAAAGATTCAATTTTTCAAGCCTAAGCCCAGCTAGGCTTTGAGGAATTGTACCCATAAACAAGTTGTTCCCCAAGTCAAGCTGCTTTAGCCCACCAAACTTTGTTATGAACTCAGGGAAACTCCCAGAAAACTTATTGCCACCTAAATCAAGCAACTGCAAATTCTTGCAGGATGAGTTGGGCAATGCAGGCTCAGAAACAGACCCAGATAGTGAATTACCATGGAGCCTAAGGGAAACAAGTCTGTCACACAAGTTCCAAATGGATGGAGGAAGAACCCCACTTAGCATATTGTCACCCAAATCAATATCAGAGAGGGAGGAGCTGTAGCCAAGCTCAAGAGGGATGGTTCCCTGTAATGAATTTATGTTAAGGTATAGACTTTGAAGCATGGGGAACCCCCCAAGCTCTCTGGGGAGGGAACCAGAGAGATTTGCTGATGGGAGCTGAAGAGAAAGCAAGTGAAGAGAAGGGTCCTTGTGGAGTGTAAGGTTGGTCCATTGTGGAGAGGACAAGTCAGTGCATGAAAGAGGAGTGCCATTGGAGAACACCCACTTGAGGCCTCTCCACTGACAAAGTGGGATAGAAGAGTTCCATGAAGACAAAACAAGGTTGTCAGAGTTACCTTGCAGTGAAGCTTTGATTTTTCCCAAGAGAAGTTCAACATCAGAGGAAGTGGAGGGTGAAGGGGACAATGACTTTGCGCTGGTAGTACTGGCTTTGCAGAAGCAAAAGAAGAGGAAGAAGAACAAGGACATGGAAATGTAGAGAGAGAAAGACTTGAGAAACGCCATGAACTAGCAAAGCAAAGCAGAAAGAGAAAGGGAGAGAGAGAGAGAAAGGTTGAAGTGTGTAGTGTGAGAAGTTCAAAGAAAGAGGCTCTCTTTTCTGGGAAAGCTGACACGCTGTTGACTGAGTGTAAGTAGTGTAGTGAGTTAAGGTCTCAGTCAGTGTCTCATGCTATTTTCATTCAACGGCTATGATGCATTTCTACAATACCATCATGCAATCTCAACTTATGCCAACAAATCATGCAGCGTTAACATATTTTTCTTATGTCTACACTGGGCTAAACATTAGTTCTTTCTATCTAAATTGTACTATTACTTAACGTGCATTTCGGAATTAATTTGCCATTTTCTTGTTGTCCTTTTTATATTCATAATGATGATAACATATATAGATATTATTCATGGGATAAATAGAAATTTTAAAAACTATATTATTTAAAGAATATGATTAAAATAACCTTGCTTCGTGTTAAGGTAAACATCCCATGTTTTAATAAGAAATGAATGAGGTTATAGAGGTGTTAAAAAATTGTCTAAATTTTATTCAGAAAACAACTTTACTTGAAGTTTTTATTTTAATATTTGAATGATACAAAACGTAAAACAGTTAATCGAATCTCTCCTATACAATTTAAAAAATTCTGCAAAATGATGTTTTGGACAATAAGAATATTCAATGATTTTCCTCTTTTGCTTTTGCAAGTCGGGTGGTATTATTTATTTGCTTCTGCACGCTTACTTTAGTAAAATGGCCTACAAGTTTTAATATTGCACTTTGCACTTTGCACTTTGCACTCTTTGAGGAAGGTAAGGTTTTCTATGCAAGACGCTACTACCTCTTTCTAGTCATTTCGGGGTAAAGATAGTGAACCCCCAATCCCACCTAGTACTCTTAGACCCATGCTCCTATCACCGTACACGTGTCTTTTGTGGGTTTTGATTCAACATTATGTGATTTTGGGTGAGTTTGTATGGAAGATCATGCATTTGATGTGCATTTTGGGGGCACAATGGGATCCCATGTATTGTGGGTCATAGAAGAAAAGAAAAGAGGAGACAATGATAGTGAAGATCGAAGAGAAGAAGAAAAAACAAGAAAAAGGTGAATCCATGTCCGATGGAAAAAATACGCTCAGAAGCTAAAGGGTGCACTCACTACAGTGACCTGTGAGTGAAAGTGCAATGGAGATTAATCAGAAAACAAAATATAAATAAATGCAGTAATATGAAAGATAGATAATTCTCTAGTATCTTAACATGATCTTATTTTAAAATAACAGGCTACTTGTTTAGGGATGTTTGGATATAAATTTTACAAGAACTTAATTTGTATTAATGATGAGACATATGACATAAGAATGAGTTTTAACATTTGACACAATTATTATTAGAGAGGTTACAGAACTTTTAGATATTCTATATAATTTTTTTTAGTCACAATTGTTTTGTTGAAAGATATAATTTGTAATAATAAATACTCGATTCAATAATTAATTAATATTAGAACAGGTGCCATAAGATTAATCTCAATGAGATAATTTTTTAAAAGACAATTATTTTTTATGTTATCAATTTTCTAGTGGTAGAAACTAAATAGGTTAAATTACAATCGAATTGTGATATTTCGATTGTTACGTTTATAAGTAGAAAAAATTGCATTATAACATACAAATGTATTATCTTTAGATGTTAAGTTCAATATCTTCTCGTAAAAAGACCATAAGAATAAACTTAAATAAACACTAATTGATTAAGTATACCCAACTTTTTTTGTCGATCTAATGCCTAAAGATTTATTAATAACTTATATATTGGATCATCAAAAAAGTTAAGATAAAAGTGTCCTTGGTGAAGTTTATTTATAACAAAAACAATTGTCATCAATCATATGCATGGTTCCTTTTGAAACCTTGTATGGAAGAAGGTGTAAGGCTTCATTATGTTGATTTTGAGATGGAGATAGCTTTTAATAGGGCTACAGTTGTCTCAACAAACTATAAAGAAAGTCTATAAAGAAAGTCAGACATACAAGATATGATTAAGAGACCGTGAGCCAACAAACAAAAATCCATAGTTAGTAGATTAAAGGAAGAAATTGTTTGGACTTTGCAACCGAGGATCATACATTCCTCATAGTTAAACTATTACAAATGTAGGAAGAATTATTAGGTCAAAGAAGTTAACTCCTACTTTGATTAGATTATGTTATATTTTTAGCATATTGGCTCAATAGCTTAAGAAATAATTTAGATGTGACCTCTCACTAACCTACATTATGTGTTTCATGTATCTTAATTAAGGAAGTATGTGTCTAATTCAAGTCAAATTTTGAACTTTGATAGAGAAGACATTTCTTTTAAAATTGGATTTATCATGATTGATGTGAACTAAGTAGTTAAGGATAAAACCATCAATTTAGTCAATATGGCATAAGATGTCAAAAAGGAGTTAAAGGAAGATGTGATAAAACCATGAATTTTTTAGGAATAATTTTTTGTTGTGGAAAATGTAAGAACTTCTTTTATGAAAATATATAAAGTTAAAAATAAATTAAAAACAATATTTTAATTAGTTTATATTATAAGAATATATATATATATATATATAACAAAATATTTCCTTCTTTATTTGTTATAATTACCATATCTCTAAAATTCTATTTTTTCTTACTTCTTCTTAAGATGTTGAAATGAGTTTGTTTTCATTCCTCTTTCACAGTCCATGGTTCAAAAGGTATCAAAGTCTAGATCAATCTTATCTGATTAGAATTTTGATTCGGGGGGACTATTTGTTGTGTCACATGGGGGGTGTGTTGTGATCATGTGTGATCTAACTAGAAAATTAAGCTTAATTTAAGGTAAGTGAAGTTATATTGAAATTTTTAATTAATAAAATGTTTTAAAGAAGAATTTTGTTGATATGTGAATTAATACCCTAGGTTAGACACTATGAATTTATGAAAATAATGAGATTTGATCTTAATTGAGAAACAATGTTAAGACTAAGATTTTAAATGTTATTTTAAATTGTTGGCAAGTGTATTGTTTATTTATTTTGAGACCATTGCTTTGGAAGTATTGAATGTTGTAGTTAATTATATTATTTAGTATGGTTTTATGATTGTTGGTTGTTGTGAAATATATTTATGATAATGTTGTTATTGTAAGGATTGAATATTGAATAAACACTTGAACCAAAACATATTTATTTTGAATAAGAAATTGATAATGAATAATTTGAAAATCCAAAATTTTTTAAGTTGTTTGTTCTATTAGATGAAAGCATGCATGTGATGCTTGAATATCTCACTCATGAGACAAGTTATAACTCAAGTGATATTGAAATGGTGACATTTAATGTTACATCAAATATTGATCTTCCAAAAAACCTTTAGATCAGTTAAATGATGATATTTGATGTTAAAGGCATGGAGTGAGAGTTTGAGTGAGAGAGTAGTCATAAAAAATTTACCTCCTCTAAGTCTTTAGACATTTAAGTAGTGCCAAATGTCTTTTCCCAAGAAATATGTCACTTAAGTGTTAGAATTGTTCTCCAAGTGATGCATGTCACTACTTTAACTAATCTTTTATGGCTTGAGTGATGGAGAATCAATACGATTCCCTCTCCCCTAAAAAAATACCTTTTAAATAAAGATGTTTATGAAACAATATTCCTTTGATAAAGGGTTTATATATACATACATATACATACATACATACATACATACATATACATATATTGTGTGCAAGTGGATTAAGTAAATAAATATGAGAAATGAAAAGTTATAAAAAAACTTAAGTAGTGATACACATGTCAAACATGATGATTATATGACATAGGTGTTACTAAGGGGATAACCTTATGATTAATTTGTGAATTTTGGTACTAAGTATTTGAGTTGTTAGTGGAAAGAGATATTCAAATTTCACTGATAACCTAAATTATATAAATTAAGAAATCACACAGTGAAAAATTAATGAAGATTTTGAATATGATTTTGTTTAATATATTCAGAATCTGCTTTGTTTGTATATAAGTAATCATAGATGTCCACCATGATAGTTTAATTATGAATTTTAGTGTTAGTCTCTAGTTAACTTGTTTAATGTTATTCTCTTTGAAATATATTATAGATTATTAATAATTTCTTGAAATAATAAATGATTTATGTTTTATATAACTCCTTATTACTTTATTAAAAGCAAAAAAAAGTAATTCCTTAATCCTTTTTTCTAAAATAAAATTTAACAAAGAAAAGTAATTCCTTAATCTTTTTCTAAAGCAAAGAATGATTTGAGATTTATGTTATTTCATATATCTTTATTGAGAAAATAAATGAATGAGTATCATGATTATTGAAATGAAATTATATTTATATTTTTGTTCAATTGTATAACTATTTGAGTTTATTAAAATTAATTTATCTTATGTATATTACTTGTGTTACGATTGTAGTGATTTTACTTTAATGGTAGTGTTGTTGGATCGGAGCTAAGGAGTGAGGGTTCAAATTCCTTTATCATCACTTTGTATTTATTTTTTCATTATTCGCCTGCCACTACATCTGGATTGAATTGTCACATTGACGATTATATAAGTGTTTTATAGTTTATCACATTGTTTATCAGTGTCACGTAAGTAAAATTTGTTAAATATTTTATGAAGAACTCACAAACGTACCAAAATTATATGACGCTGCTATTCTTTATCTAAAAGTATTATATACGAAACCAAGGTGACCAAAATTACTACTTAAAGATATAAAAATTACAATAAAATCTCTTTTTAACACGGCTATATGCGACCATTATGAATTAATAAAAAAATTAAATTTAACAATAACTTTGGAATAAGAAGAAAAGGTTAAAACATCAATAGTTGTAGAAGGAAGAAAATATTGAATGGTAAATATATATTTTATAAGTTTAAAACACCAATGTATTAACAATATAAGTTTAAATATATTATATAAAGGATATTTTGAAGAAAATAAAAAAATTTACAACAATTATGGTCTCTTATCTTCTTGATGTTTTTGGTAGTCCAAACACAAAATCTTTGCTCACATCAACTCATGATTGGTTTAGTACAGGCAATGACAATAAATCATGTGCAACTTCTTTACTCTACACTTTCTTGCAAGAATAGAATCCCATGAACCATGAACATCCTCAATCAAACAACGAAGAATGCAATTTTATAAGAATTTAAGGTTGCATAAAAAATTATAACAAATTAAATAGTAAACAAGTCAAGTCATGATATAATTGAGTATTTAAAAATAAAGATAGAAAGAATAATAATATTCATTTTTGTCTTATTTATTTCAATGAAATTGATTAAACTTTAGCTTGACTAGTTTAGTGTCCATTTCTATATGGTGAAATTTGATTTTGACAAAAAAGCATAAAGGGTCATTGAATGTACTTAAGAAACATTTGGGTTTCAGAAAAATTAAACCATAATCTTAATTTTTTGGTTTCATTATCATTGGCGACTAAATGGATCCTTAAAAAGAGCAGTATTCTTCCGTTTATCTAAATTAAGTTATTTATAACTTATTAATATTTTCTTTATCAAAACTCTTTTGGAATATTTTATAATTTTAATTTAGTAGACAGCCATTTTAATGCTAAAGTGATATAAAATTAGCTAACGATATTTTTAAACAACATCAAAAGTGTTACAAAATAAAGTTATATAAATGATTGTGAACCTAAAGTTAACATTCTTTGTCACCCCGCCCTCATATATAAGTTTTTACAGTCTTTAATGCTGAACAGGTTCATGTAATTTATAAAATCGAGTTTAAATTTAAGTATTTATTAGAAGACAAAGAATTATTTGTATGAAACGGGAGGAATTGATTGTATTTTTTTTAACTTCAGAAAAATATTTTTATAACAAAAAATAATAAATAAATTCATGTAGTAAAGTATAATATTATCAAAAGTTTAACCTTTTCGAGTCAAATTTAATTTTTAAATATAATTTTAATATAATTTATTTATTTTCACAATTCAAACCCTCAAGAAAAGTAAACAAGACTATTTTCAAAATATGAATCTATCAAAATCAATCCAAAAACTTGTATGATTTGATTACATATTTTGGTAGAAACTACAAAAGGAAAAGAAGTAGCATAGGTTCATATTATTATGGAAAACTATTTTTCTAAATATTTAACACGATTATACATACATAATATTCCTCTCAAAATCGTTAATTTATAAAATAACTAGGTGTTGATTGGTGTAGTTATACACATGCGTTCATGTAAATTAAAAAATTTGAGCCCCTAACTTAGTTTTATAATCCAAATACACATCACTTTGTAATGATAACCAGCATGTTAGGTTTGTTTGAATCAATAGTGAAATAGCATGGCACTTGGTGGTAAATAGTTGTGATTGGGTTGAAAAGATGAGGAAAATTCATTGAGATAATCTTGCAACTCATGATGGTATTTCCCTTTTCCATCATTTGTGTTAATCTACTTTTTGAAAAGGCTTGGTAAGATGTCTAATAGAGGGTTTTTATAAGCACCTATGGCCCCCTTAAGGTCCTACAAAGTGGAGGCAAGTGGACATAAACAAGTTTGAGTGGTTTGTTTCATGCAAAAATAATGAGCAATGACCAAAGATTATTTAAATTTTAATTGATAATGACCTCAGCATGATTGCTACTAACCCTATTCAATCTCACGCCCGTCAAACCAATTACTCACTTCCATTATTATTCTCCCTCAATTTTGCTAATCACTTCTTCCTCTCTACTCTTCTATTATTATATTGTTTCACCCTTTTTAACACTGCTTCTTAGTTCCTCACTAAGTTTCTTTCTTTAAGGGAAAAGTTACTGAAATCAAACATAATTATATAAAGTTTAATTTCATTGATTTTAGTCCAATATTTTGCACTTCATCTGTTTTTGAAGATTTTCTATTATTTAATTATTAATCTTTAAAAACAATTGTAAAATTATCAAACAAAGAGATATATCATAAATTATAAATAATTTAAATACGCATAATAATCTTAAATAACTTAAAAATTCAAATAAAGATCAATTTAAGTACAAATTTCTTTCTTAACTTTTTAAGATATAGAAAATTATAATGGAACTCGCGATTTAAAACGGACTGTATATATAATATCAACCTTATTTTACATCAATAATAATTTTTATAATAGAAACTACAATATTATTGATATTATAAACATATTATAATCACCATAGAATTAAATTTTAAAACAATTTTTCAACAGATAAATTTGTATATTTTCATTAATTGCTAATTAATTTTAAATATATAATATTATATTTCAATATAGTGAGTAGTTTAGTTGCATTGATATAGTTCCGTTTGATTTGATTCTTGATTTTTAATTTGAATTTTAGCTGAATTTTTATTTTTTTATTAGTTTAACATTCCTGTTATGGAGACAAGGGAAATCACGTCTGGGTAAGATGAATGATAAAAAAGGAGATGTATTCAGCTCACATTTTACTTTTGTGCGTCAAATCACATCATCATTTCTAATTTAGCTATTTGAACTCATATTAAAAGCACATTTGTTTTTAATTCGAGGGATTAACAAAATTTTGTTTTTCAATTTAGGAGAAAAAAAAAATCATCTCGAAGTTTAAAAACTAAAAACATAATTTGACTTTTCCTCTACCTCAAAAGTTTAGCTAAATTATTTCACCCAATCAATTCAAAACCTCAAAATTTGTTCAGAATCACATTGATATTTCAACGCAATTCTTGAAAACTTTGTGAAAATAAAAACGTTGTTGGTCATTGGTTGGATAAGGTATTCTTCCCCTAAGTTATGTTCACTCTGCAGATACCAAAATGAAAATATGGTTTCTGCATTTATATATTTTTCTGAACCCCAAATGATAATGTTTTTCTTCTTTATAAGCATGTTAAAGAACAGTGAAGTATTCAGACCTGTTCAACTGGTATATAGAGTTATAACAAGAATCCGCACCTGAAGAATTGGATCCTCAGCGATAACGTTGTTCAGCATGGTGGGAACATACTTTTCCAGTGGTACAGAACTAACACAACATGTGAACAAACATGTTCATTCTAATGATTCATTCCTTTTTCTTCTTCTTCTTCTTTTTTTTCTTTTTTTTTTGTTTACTTTTCTCACGCATTATTATCTTTAATGTTCTAATTCGGTTTTCTGCCTCAAATTCAATCTCATCGTGTTTATGCCTCAATCTCATTTAAGTTTTGATGGGGACTTTCCTTTTTGTGTGAGGGTTTAGGGTCGATCCAAGGAATTTTAGAGCTAGTCCTTGGCAAAAACTTAGCAAAAAAGTTGGATGTGAATTCTCTTAATTGGGATGACATCAAATTTTGTTAGGGATAAAAACTAATAATTAGTATATGATATAAAATTGGAATTGACACCGGGTGGGACTATTTAACTGATTTTACAAGTGGGACATGGGCAAAATTTTATGTGGTAAAGGATATAATTGTAATTTGAGCTAGAATTTGAAAAAAAAAAGGATTCGGAGAAAGGTTGTAGGGAAATAGAAGGTTGTGGGACCTTTTTGAGGGAGAGGAAATGTTTCAGATGAAAAAATGAAGCAGAGACTCTTGAGGAGAAACTGCGGACCCGTAAGTGTCGAAGGAGAAGCAAATGTTGTGGTTGTCAATGTTAGAACTAGAGTTGAAGTCGTGGTTTTGTGTCGTAATGTTGTGAGAGTTTCATTAGTTTTAGGATGAAAGGAAAATTGACATTATATTTGTTGGACAATACCATTGTTGTTGGACTGATGTAATAAATGCATGTGAGCATTGATGAGTGGAGTCGTCGTTCGAGGGTCAAATGAAGAAGACCTTGCTTATCGTTATTGTTGTCTTTATCATTGGAGACGATAAACTCATCTTATTTTAGTATTCTCCCATGTTAATGATAAGAACTATAAAATGAAGTCTTCAATAAATTGAAGAAGAGATCTTAAAAAGAAATTAAAGAATACAAAAATATAATAGACATAGAAGAAAACCTCCCAGATGACAAAAAACATTGAAAAGAGACATAGGTTAAAATAGCGTTGTTTGACAACTTTCTTTGTAGTTTTTTGTTTGTTATGCAGAATAAGCCTAACCTAGAATAAAATAAGGAAATCCCAAAGAGATTATGCATTAGGAAAAGTCTCATACATTCATTTAGGGCTTCATTGGTGTGACTCATGTGGCTATAGAAGAGCATTTTCCCCTCATGTAAAAACACACATTTAAAAATATAATATACATTAGCTTGAAAGCTTGTGAGTGAGTTTGAATGTGAGAGAAGAGTTGCTTGGTTGAGTTTTCCCAAGGAGCCTTCCTTCCTCTTGTCTCCTTGGAGCCTTCAAGAAAGTCTCAATAGGCTATAAAGGGTTTTAGCTCCCCAACTTAGTGTACAGTGTACACTATAAGGAAATTTCTACCCTTCCTTACTCCTATTCCATTTTCATTTTCTCCATTAACATCTTCATCCGTTATCTTGTTTCATTTCATTTCTTGCATATATTTTTTTGATATTGTCAAGCTTCCCGTCTCTTATCCCTTCCATCCATAAAAGCTAACAAAGATCACCCCAAAACACAAAATAATATTCGACCATTCCTCTTTTTCCCCACCAAATCATTTCCTATTTTTACCTAACCTAGACAAAAGTCATCTCCCACCATTCTACAGCTTGTCCCAACCAAGAGAGCCCTAAAAAGATCAAAACACCATCCAAGACTCACCTTGGAAGCTTGACTCTCTCTTTGGTGTCATATGATCTTAGTAGCTTGGAGTGAACTTTCCATGACATCTTAGGATCCTTAAGAGGCCCTCATCACATGAGCATACAAATGACATCAATTAATGCAGAAAATTATGTTTTTTTTTCATCTATTGGTTGTCCATGGAACTTTTGTGCATTTAGCTATTAGAGAGTAAATTGCTTCTAGCCTAAACCCTTATATCTAGTATGTGTAAAATGTGTTAAGGAGTAACTTTACCATGTGGTTTTTGATTTTATGAGGTTAGGTCAGTTAACTAGTTATATTGAAGTGTGCCAGAAAGTTATTACAACTTAATATATTTAATTGTTATCTGGACGACATGGAAATACATTATTGACTTAAAGCTCTTTTGTGGTTAAATTTTATAATGTAGGGGAGTTTGCTAATAAGGGTCTCTTTCTATTTCTTTTATATGTATTATTACTTAAACAATCCTTTCATCTTAGTTTTAAACTTCCATGACACATTGCTAGGTAGGTCATGAATCATTACAAGTGGATTGTTTAGAAGACATCCAATGTGTAGATATGAAAGAGAAATGAATCATGGCCATAGGTTTACCATGAAGAAGATTTTTGAAGGGGATGCATTCCCTTCATCAATGATGATTCTATGCATTTTTAGTATTCACTCTAGTTATGTAGTGAAAATTAGGCTTGTTTTGAGATAGATCTGGGCTAAAAAAGTAGAAGCAGTGAAAGTTGAATGTCATTTTTTCATTGTAAGGTGTGTGTTTGTGTGTTCCCCCTTGTAGGTATTGTATGAATGTTATTTTAGATGTTTCATTTTCAAAGCAACATGTTTCTGGAAGATTATTTATGGGATAAAAGCTCTAAGTAATATGTTGTTTACGATTATGCCACTTTGATAACGTTGAATTTTGTTTACATGTATATACAACTCTTTGGAGCAAGATTATGAAGTTAGAATGGATCAGTTTCACCCTTTGAGGTTTTTTTACGGCTTAGGAATATAAATGTATATCCTACTAGGTTATTTCTAAATAATCTATTATAATTTTAGGTGTCATCAATGATTAGTTTATTGTTGCACATAAACGGATCATATAAAACTTATTAGATAAAAAAATTAAAATTTTGTAAGCATGTTTTATTGTGTGGATGTTAATATTGTCAATTTTATAGAAGATATAATCTTTGAGTGTATTTTCTTAAGCTGATTGGTAGGTAAGGTTGTTGGCCATTTCTTGATTTTCAAAGACTTAGAAAGCAATGATGGTATAATACCATAATCTTTGACTAGAATTATCCACATATATCTCATTATTTACATGGAAGGGTAACATATGAAGTTTGTCCTAGAATTTCACTTCAAATATTTATAGTAAATTACTTTTCAAAAATGTACTTTAATTATGCAATGGAAAATGTATTCTAATAAAATTTGTACTATAATTTTATTTGAAATATATAGAGTAAATTATTTTTTTATATGTAATCGAATAATGCAATGAAAAACATTGATAATTATTTTATTCATTAGGTTATGTAGGTAGGTCTCTTGAAGAAGATAAGCTAGGAAAGCTATCTAGCCATGAAAACATGTTGCTTTATTCTATGATGAAAATTGGATAACTTTTGCAAAAATTCATAAACTCATCTATCGAATGTTTCTTATAATGGTTTATAAGCTAATATTTATTAATAAATGTAAATTGACAATGTTAATAAAGATGGTATAATGTTTTTTTAAAGATGGAAAGCTAACTTCATCATACATTGCACATGATATTATGAGCATTCTCCATAAGTATTTTGGTTCTAAAGTAATATTGTTATAAATCATCTTTAAAGTGATTAATTTATATAAATAGGTCTTAAAATACTAGAAATCATATTTCATTATCTAGTAAGCACTAAAAAACATTTATATTAATCCTTAGTAAAATATCAACTTAAAAACTTAAGTGATAGATTTTTAATATTGTAGAGATAACACTGATATAATTTTATGATGTTCAAGCAACGAGGATAACAATTGACAATTGAAACATATGGATTTCCTTCGTACCACTTTCTATTTGGAGACCTAATATATTTATTTTTGACTTAAATAACATGCTACTTAGAAATAATTGATGGCAATTAGTTATAAGAAAATGGTGAAGCCATATTGACACCCATTAGTTCCTTTTCCATATATAACTATGATTTCTAGTATTTTTAAAATACTAGAAATCATTCATATTAACCACTCTACAAGCACAATTTTTCACTAGCCTTGACTCCATGGCTTTAATTTGTTGGGTTGCCTTGGAAGCTTGTTCCCAATGTTCATGCTTCTTCTTTATCATCATCTTTGTCTTGAAAAAAAAAATCTCAAACCTATTCATTTTCACAAATTGCTTTAATACTAATGCACGTATCATACAAGTTTTTCCTTTCCTTATGTTTAAGTTGTAGAGTAAGTGGATATTGGAAATTTTGTTTAATCAAATGGGAATTTTGGTTAATCAAATAGCTCTTTCTTAAAAGAGGAAATAGCTAAAGAAATTGAAGCTTTTTACTCATCACTTGAAGTCTTTAACACCTAAACATTACATTCATAACATGGCTTTCTTTAGGTGGCCTTTTAAACCTTCATCTAGTGCTTTTTATCTTACATATCTATCTTAGTTAAGAGGTTAAGAAAACTATCAAGTTAGAACATTAATATTTTCTTTAAAAGAAATTTGGAGTTTTCCATTTATGATAGTTATTTTTTCTAATGATTATGTATTCTTAATCCAATATCTAATTAAGATTTTAAATGAATAATAGCACTTATATTATTTTAAAAGTAAAGATGTTACATTACTCTTCTTCGTTTAGAAATTTTATCCTCAAAATTCAATTGGTTGCAAAGTGTTGAGGATCTAGTTCTTGCAAGCTACTTTTCTATTTCTCTAGTTGCATCATTGTCTCTTTGTTTGACTTCACAATATCTTCACTGGAGGTATCCCTTTTCCTTGAAGTTGTTTAGTTCTTTTATCTCTAATTATTATAAGAAACACATCATTTGTAAGATTTTATTATATTTATATTGTATTTGGATCTATCACATAAACAAGGTCAAAAACATGTTTACTAAATTGGAATACATGAAATACATTATTAAGATTTGAAAGCTAGGAGGCAAATAAACTTCACAAGTGATGAAGCCAATTCACTTAAGGATTTGATAAAGATAAATTAATTTGGATAAAAGTCTTTTAAATATCAACCCCAAATATAGGTGTAACTTTCAAGAAAAGATGATTTCTTCTTGAAACTCAAGTGATTTTCTTCCTTTGTCATAGTTTTTATGTCTATATTGAGACATTCTCATATTCTCCTTTATTATATTAATCTTGTCAAATGCTTACTAAATTATATCCAAACACAAAAATTAAGGAACTTCTAGTGTCGTATTAAAGCAATAGGACTTTACATCTTCTCTCATATAAAAGTTTCATATGGAGTTATTTTTATGCTAGATGGAAAATCTTGTTATAGGTAAACTCTATTAATGATATAAATTATGTCAATTTTCAGTTTATTTAAGACACTCTTAATAGTTTTTTTTTAAAGATTGGATAGTCCTATCTAATTATTCATATATTTAAGGTGATAAACTAAATTAAACCTAACTTTAATTATAAGAGCTTTCTATAAACTATCTTAAAATTTAGAAATAAAATAAGAATCTCTATAAGAAATTATTTTAAAATAATAAATTGTTGTTTAATAATTTACTTTTATGTAGAATTGAAGTAACTTTTTTAAGGAAAATCTTATGTTAAAAGATAAAAAATGAACAAATTTTAACCGTCCACAATTGTCCATATTATATATATTTTTCCATTTCTATTCTATATCTAAAGACTTAAGTTCATTATAAATGTTCTTGCTTTCTTTATTCTAAATTACCAAAATCATATTTTTCCATCTTCATTGTGATATCTTGAAGAATACTCAGTTATAATGTTATGAAATTACAAAATTAGTTTTCTCAAATGTTACAATATTGTTATGAAATCCAAATTCCTTTCCTTTTATTTTTATTATCAACTTTTTTTAAAATAATTAATCCCTTTCTTAATATCTTTAACCTATTTAAATAAAGAACATAAACTAACTAACCCCAGGAGTATAAATGATTCCGTAATATCTAATTCTTTTAGAAAAGTGTTTTTTTTTTTTTAAAAAATAGAAATCAAAATCCAAAACTTGGTGGTGCAAATCTTTCATGTAATCAAATTTCTACCTTTTATTGGGATGAAAAAGCAGAGTCTTGAATATGTTAAAGCTCGAAAACCATGATTACTATTCGAGTGACGTGATCACTTTCTCTTAAGAAATAACCCATATTTGGTGGTACGATCTTCTCCATTTAATACCTTGCCTTGTTTATATTGTGAAGTCATTAAATGACTTCAAATTCCAGCCATGTTTTTCAGTCTCGTTTGTAATAAGATGCTGAAAATGACTAATGATGGTGGTCGAATTTGTTAATGCAAAAGTTGGGTCGCATCAAAATCGTATGTAGTTTTTTTTTTTTTTTTTTTGTCACGCATGACAGTTTCTGAGAATAATTTTAATTAATTTGGACTGATTATATTTCTTAAACTTTGGATATTTTACTGGATGAATATAAAATATCATACAAGTTTTTATGGTGATAAAAAAAAAAAAAAAGTGTTGATAAAGCATATAGTGATGTGAAAATAGTAGGTTATGTGATGAAAATAGATCTTATTCACACTAGTTGATAGATAAATATAATCTTGTAAGGTAGAAGTTTGCTGGATATCAAAGTAATGGACACGTTGAAAGAAAAAGAATAGGAACAAAAGTTGTTTTGAGCTATGCTACATAGAATAATCAATTTGGTCCTATATTAATGAATTAAAAAAATCAGAAAGTAAAAAAATTCTTTCGTTTAGATAACTTTTGCCTATTATTATTAAAATGTGGTTTAGTTATTATATATTGTCATTAAAATGTAATTTAATAATTTTATGTAAAATAATATCTAAATGTTTATTTGAAAGAAAAAATGAAAGTAAATAATAAAAAGTATTTTTTAAAACTCTTTTGTTTATTAATAATTAGAATATAATTTGAAATTGTCATACAATTTTAGAGATCAAATCAACAATCATGGATACAATATATTGAATAATTGTTTTGATCTAATTGATTGGCACGGTCACATTGATCCCTCGAATGAAGAAAACCAAAAAATAAAATAAAATTGTCCTGAAAGTATCAATTAACAATCAAATTAATAGAAAAAATGTAATAAAACAATAATATTAACATATATTTAGAAACCTAAAATGACAACAATAGTAAATTCAATAACTTACTTGAAGGATTTTGTTTAAGATTTTCTTAATTTTAAATATTGTGACAATATTCACTACTTAAGAATTAAAATGACTGTTTAGTACAAAATAATTATACATGTATAATTTATTTTATATATTACTTTTACACATTTACATCCGTTGTTTACACATTCCTCTCTAACAAATTATACACACAATACCCTCAAAAATAATAAATAAAACAAGGTAAAATACATTCTTTTTAAACCGTCTAAGTAAAATTAATGTTATTATCTAATTAACTCTATAACCTTTTGAACTTGCCCAATATATTTTTGTAAACCATAGAAGGTGTTGATTGGCTTACTAAATTTTTTTTATGAAAGCCATGTTAGTTATAATATAAATAGACTAAAATCATTTTTTTATTTGGGGGGCTTTAATGCTTATCTGCTAAACCAACGCATGCGGACAAATTAAATATTGTGTATATTGATTTTAACGATAAATTTTGTAAGAGTGAACTCAAATCAAATTATTTAAATCATGCTATATTTTATTGTACCGAAATTTCTCCTACTTTTTTCAAACTTTTGGTTTGCACCTATAATACCACGTCTCGGGAAAGGGAAGGTCCTTTCAATCCTTCAAATCCTCCCACAATTAAGGCAAACAGAAAACAAATTAATGTTTTATTCATGAGTTGTCTTCATAATCCTTTACATTTAAATTCATATATATATATATATATATATATATATATATATATTTAGTATTAGCATTAAAAAAAATGAAGTCTGAAGTTATGGTGCATATATAAATTAGAATTTTTATTATTTTATTTTATTTAACTATTATTTCTTTAAAAACATTTCTCTCACACATTTTATTTATTTTCTAGATTTTTTAAATAATTTCTTATTTTTTTTATAAGAAGTCATACTGTATAAGATATAAAAAAATAAATAATTTTATCCAATTAACTTTTCGTTTAGAATAATTTTTTCTTTATCTTATATTTCAAATCCCTTTTTATTGTTGGACTTACATGATGAGGTTGGAGGGCATGTATGGAAGGTTTAGGTCAGCTAGATGAATTTTTGCTAGTTTAAATCAATAGCAATATCTTTTTATTTGTGAATCGAAATCTTTAAGAATAATTTATGACTTTCTTACTCTGATTTGACTTTGATTTATTTGAGGAGTTACTATTAAAGTTAGGGAAGTTAACATGTTTATATCTTTAAACTAATTTAAGCTAAAATATCTCAAAATTTAGTAGTTATCGATTGATGAATCTAAAAATATTTTTTTTATATTAAGCTAATTTGATATATGTATTTTATTAGAATGTGTAGAGTGAAAATATCGAATTGTTTATATAAATGAGTTGATTAAGTGAAATTCACGTGTTAATATTTAAAAATTCAAGTAAAGATTATCCGTTAAGAAGGAATAATGGTTGAATGTTTTTTGGAATTTGAGTTGATAAATATTTGAATTTAGATCATTTTGTTGATGTTTCCATTTCGAATTGTATGATACGTACTTGACTATAGGGTGGGAGCGACCAGTCTATAATTGTACGACTATTTGTATCAGCTAACCGATTACTTATCAAACGTAAAGTATGATGATCTGTATTGGTCGACCGAATACCCACCAAATATAATTGGGACACTCATCTGTGTTGGTCGATCGATTTCTCATTGGACGTAAAGTATGACTATCTGTATTGACCAACCGAATACCCATCAGTTATACTGGGACACTCATCTGTGTTGGCTGACCGAATACCCATCAGTTATACTGGGACACTCATCTGTGTTGGCCGACCGAATATCTATCGGACGTAAAGCACAACTCAACCTACTCGTCAACAAGTGACACTAACAAGGTAGACACATGACAATATTTGACAAGTACACCTTAAGCAAAGTTTATACAATATATTGGGCAAGTTGGACGTCCATTCATCCAAGGGTCCATCCAAACACTTATAAAAGGAAAAGTGGTCTCAAGAAATAAGATACTCTTACTCTGATCCTACTTATACATTATTACTCGATCATTTACTGACTTGACCGTGTATAACATAAGGAGCATTGGAGACATGACTGGAACTCGGGAGCTGTTAGAGACGACCGAACACCTGTTAATTGTTAGAAGTAACCTATCTCTTCTAAAAACACATACATATATATATATATATATATTTGATTGATATCATTCATTTTGGAAATGACATTTTAAATAGTTTGTTGACATTTTGGTTTAAGGAATATGAGCCAGGTTAGTCTCTCTCCTCGAGATGGATTTTTTCTATAATTTATAGAATGATTACTCAAAAGATAATGTGAAATAAAACTTATATAAGACCATAATCATATTTAATATGGAAGCATGTGAGTTTACAAGATGTTTATTAGAGAAGCAAAATAAGCTTAGGTAAACACTTTTGTTTATTGATTACTATTTTGTTATTATAAATAATGTATAAAGTTTACTTAAAAGGTTTTAGTACATTACATATAAAATGTGTCTTTATTTATATTCTAACATAAGCAAATAAATTCATATCCACACTTATTGTCCAAACTTATTTCCAATATAAATAATATTTGAATTTTTAAATAAAATATAAAAATAAATACATACATATTCATCTTTCATTGTCTTAAATTATAAAAATATCCTTAATTTATTCATCATTTTATTTTGAAAATTATGTAATTATAATGATTTAATACTTTTTTTTACTCTAATATTTTTCATAATTATTCAATGGGGTCCTTCAGTTTTATTCTTTTAATGTAGTTTTCAATTTTATTTAAATGACTCAATTTACTCTCTTTCATTATATTGATGTTCACGTGGTTATACAAGGTGATGATTTGATAGACAAATAATTTAAAATAGTTGTACAGTGACATAACATTGATCTGTCGCTCTTAGCCTCTTCACACCAGTTCGGACCCTAGAAATGACACAACACAAACTCATTAGAATTCGTGCCCTTCACCAGTGATTGAACCTATTTGTCGTAGAAAAGACACCATACCTCAAAATTATGGAAGATCCTAGAAAGTGTGAGCTTGCACATGTCAATGGGGGAATTTGAACAAGAGGATTAGGTTGGAGAGTTTTGGAAAAAAAAAAAAAAAATATAAGAGTGAATAATTTGAGATTTGAAGATCAGGTAAGAGATCTTAATTTTCTCCAAATTCTGATTTTTCATATTAGTGAAACTCTCTATAAGACTCACCTCACACCTCCCATTTTCAAAAAGAGACCAATACTGCATAACAAAATCCACACTTGAGTGAGTGTATATCCATTTGATTTTAATCATATTTATGTTCGTTCAATTTCACATACATCCTTTCCGTGCACGTTTAACTCTCAAATAAATGAAATTTATATTACTCTTAACTAAATATTTTAAATGTTTCTTCATTAAATATAATTTTATATATTGTTTAAATAACCCTTTTCCAAATATTATTACATAAACTTACTAATATACTTCAGTAAATATATAAAACAAATTCTATGTTAATTAACTATTCCATGCCAATTTTAAAATTTGTTTTTTTTTTACAAATTTAAAATTTATTTTTCCCACTATATTCATTATTAATCAATTTTACTTTTATTACCAAGTTTATAACATAAAATAAATTATTTAATAATTACTTAAAATGATTTTACGTTTCCAAGTATTATTTTAGTAACTCTTTTTAACATTTTTATCCTTTAAAAAATTAATTATCATCATTACAGATCATTATTAAAAGAATTATAACAAAATTTATATTCTAGATTTAATTACTCAACCCAAATTAATATTTATTTAATTTAAAACAATTTACTCTATTATTTATTTTATTATTCACAAATCTAAAATTAAAATTATATCTTACACAGCCTCAAGTGATTGTAGAAAGAAAAACAATTTCCCCCTAAAATATAAGCAAATCCAAACACGCTTTGACTAACATCTATGCAAATTCACCAGAAAAAGAAGAAAGAAAACTAATATCTATGCAATGGAAAATGTTTGCAATGCCTGGGTTCAAGGCTATAATATGATCTAGAAATGGAAAATGTCATTCACATAAATGATGACAATTTCCAATTTCATCTATCATATTTAAAACTCAATAGAAAAATACTCAGGGAACAAATGTATAATGCAGAATTTTAGAGGTCTAGAATACCTTACTCTAATGCTGTTACTTGTATTTTTCCATTATCTTTCTAGCTTCTTCCACTGGATCATCCATAGGAGTTGTGGTAGTTTCTTCGGTCCCTCTAGGTCCTTGATCTTTATTGAATGCTAGGTATGCAAAGTATGAAAGTCCTATAGTGGCCTATCAAAAAAGAAATTCACTTGGATTAAACATGGCATATAGCAGTGAAGTCTAAAGCTTAAAACCATCACCAAAATTTAGGATACATTCAGAGTTTTTATTTTTGTGAACATACATTCAGCTTCAGAGACAATTTCAAGGGGAACAAACATCCCTTTTTCTATGTAAAGTTCCCTTCAGATACCCTGGTATGGCTAGTATATAATTGTCAAAACTGCTATCCATAAACAAAACAACATATAGAGTTTTGAAATCATCATAAGAGTACCAAAATTGGTGATCGATGGTGTACTGATGACCACATTTTTTACTGGAAGACAAGACAAGAAAATTAAAAACACAATTTGCCACTTCTATGTCATGGCTGAATAATGCAAGCTGCACAAATTGATACATATAATTTTATCAGGAAACACATATAGCTGTATAAAATAGCACATGCAACTACACGATTTCAACTGGTTACTATTTAAACCTTTTTTTTCAGTAATTATTTATAGCTACTTGTGTAATGTGTCAATTGGAAAATAGCCACAAAAGATGCAAAAATCTCATCTTAATGGATATGAATTGTTGAAAGTATCAGTGAAAAATAGGTCACAGAACCGTCCTGGCCTCTAAACATTTTTAACAAGACTGACTCGTATGCTATAACTTGAGAGAGATTATTGAAGATGTAATTTGAAAGACAAAACATATTGAACATTGGTTGTCACTTTGACAAAAGAAAAGTCCTGTCCCAGGAAATATTTACTAGTTTTGTCATTTTTTATTTTGTCAGCTCCAGCAACCAACAGGCTTCATGTTCACTTAGTCTCTCAAAGGTTCTTGTGTTGATGACATTTATAACAAGCTTATTATATATACGGTCTAGTTTGAGGAAGAGTGTTAAAGATATAATTTGATTATGTTAGATTATGATTTGATTACACTAAATAGGAAGACATGATACAATTTAATAGGGAAAATCGCAGAGTGGTACCATCCTTTATGACCAGTTTTGTCAGAGTCAGTAAGCCTTTCATCATAATTGATAGCCTCACCCAAAATTATTAGACTATAAAACATGGTTTTGGCAATGCTGAACCATGGAATCGATATTGTGACCTAAATTTGTTAATTTCTTGTCAACACTATATGACTACTCAGTCAGTTAGTCTCTTTGTCTCTCAATATTGAAGCGGCAGTAGTAAGCAAAAATTGACTTCACCATCATGCATGACCATGACAACTGATTTCATGCTAAGATTCTGTATTATAAAATAAAATAACAATCCTCAAATTTTAATGTGATGAAGTCAGATGACTTACCAATATGAAGAAAGCAGTAGAGAGGAATGCCTTGAGCACAAAAAGCGTAACACTCAAAGCCACAATTGTTACTGAAATCCTTGCTATTGGCCTTGGAACAGAATTCTAGCATCAGAGTAGAGAAACACAAAAATCACTAGTTTTAACAAATTTGAGAGAATAGCTTGAATTTATCTAACAGTAAGTTAATGTTTGAAGGGAAATTCTGACTTACAGGAACCAGATTAGTCCCTGCCTCAATTCCATCTCTTCCAACTCTCCATGCATTCTGCAGAACTGTTTCATAATCACAGCAACAGTTGAAACAAAAGACAAATAGGATCAGGCTTCTTAGAAAAGCACGTTTACCTACACAACTATCTCATTTTTAATCTGAAGAAAATAATCTGAAGGTTATATTGATAGATGTTACTCAAATTTTAGCCACAAATTGGCAAAGGAGATAAATCATATGCATTAGCAAACCCATTTACCTAAACAATTATCTCATTTTTAATATTTCTAACTTCAATAATAACAGTTTCTTCACTAACATCCAACAATCATCTCCCTATCCACGAAACTCTTGCAAACAACAAAACCCTTAAATCAAACTTAAAAATCACCACCCTTCACCTTTTCTAAACATATCCAAAATAATTCAATAAAAAACAATGAGGCCAACCTTTAAGAAAATTTGATTGTGCTGCGGAAACTACAAAAGTGGGACGAGGCTTCTGAGTTCTGGAACTCTTGAAATGAGTGATTGAGTGGAAAGGTTGCTTCTTTAACCTCAAAAGGGGATTGGGTAACTGAAACTGGTGATGGGTAGGAACCAAGGTTTGGTTTTGGCGGCAATTCGGAAAACCAGAAGCCACAAAACAAAAATTGCGAACAACCGTGGACACAGACATTTTTTTTTTTCTCTCAAATATATTAACTGAGAAAAAAAAAACACTTAAATTACTGTCATTCAAAGAAGTTGTGGTTTGTTTGAGGTACACATTGTGGAAGAAGGAGAAGTGAAAATGGAAGTGAGATTTTGCAACAAAGTGAGGTAGAAGAAAGAACAAAGTAGCATTGTAGTCCTTTGTTCTCAGCCTCACAAAGTTGGGCCCATAAGGTGGTCTTGAAGCCCAAACATTTGTATCCTTTTCTTGTGTGAATGGAAAATGAAAATATACATATACTAACATTTAAAAATCATAAATATATATAAAGAAATTATCCTTATAATCACATTTCTTTATTTTAAAAATAAACATTTAATTTTATAAATCTTTAATAAAATAATAATCACGTCTTATTTAGCTTTTAAAAGGTATTACCTTCTTATTTTAAATAAAATAACATTTATTTTTCTTATGTTTTTAATAAAGTAATTTGTGTCTTCCTTATTTTATTTTTAAAAATAACATATTATTAAAAATTAAATATTAAAGTAGTTAATTAGTTTACATTAATATTATCTAAAAAATTATATTGTGACTCAATTATAAATTGTCTTATAAAAATATAAAAAACTATTTTTATGGAAAAACATTTTTTCGATTAAATAAAAATATTTATAAAATATATTATTAAGATTATTTAAACTTTATTATATTTAAATATATTTAATATAAATGTAATATGTTTTTAAATAATAAAATAAAAAGTATGAATGTTATATTTTTTTTATGACACAAGGGATGTGAATATTTATTTTCAAACTAGAAAAAAAAATTAATTTTATTTTAAAACGCTTTAAAATGGGTGGATATAATATTTCTATAATTAAATTATATTTTATTTATGAAATTTTAAATTTTTATATTTCAAAATTAATTTTATGATTTTTTTAAGAAATTTCATTCAGTCTGATATTTGAATCAAATAATGGAGATGAGCGACATTTTATTAAAACATAAAGAAGATAATTATTCTTTTATTAAAAGCATAACGAATGTGATTTAATAACTGGAGAGGCCTTATTATCATCTAATTTGATAATTAAAAAGTTAAGGGAGGTGGATGTCTTTCTTAAAACTAACAAGATTAACATAACCTGAAAGGAATAAATGTAATTTTCCCAATATATATTATCAAAAATAATTATTTAATTTCCAAAATAAAAGTTAGATCAGAAGTAAAATAATATAAGGATAATTTATGTTATGATTAAATTAACCTCTTCAATTTTATAATTTTTAATGTTATAAACCAGTTTAGAATTTGTTAAATTCTAAAAAATTACGGAAGCATTTTATTGTTTTTTTTTTGTACTTTTTAATTATGAAATGTCAATTTCCACTATTTTTCATTTTTAAAATATTTGTGTAGGGAACATTGAAAATAATTATACATTCTCTATTTCTTATGCAAAACTTTAAAAGAAAACAGATTGAGAAAATTTAAATAGAAATAAATTCCTCCAAAATTTCATATTTCGCCTTTTACATTTTATGTATCCTTTTAAAAGAAAATCTTCCTTCGGCCGTGGATTCATTTTTTTTTATGTTAATATTTTTGTTCACATGATGGTAATTTGTGTGAATTTTACAATTAAGAAATAGTATACAAGGGACCATTTTTAGGTGATGATATTTTTATAATATACGATGTTAATTATTCTTTTGTGATTTTTTTCTTTTAAAATTGTTATTTCTTACACCTTTCCTAACTATATGTTTTATTTGGACATAAACCCATGCTCATTTTCTATTGTTATCAGGGACGTCCATAATGTTGTGGCATGGATTGTACTATCTAAAGTTTTAACATTGGACCATTTCTTCCCCGCACCTTAATGTTTTCCTTTTGCACCCATACTTATAAAAATACCAAAATTACTCCTATAAAGTTTTAAGCTCGAATGTAAAATTTGGAGACTTCTTATATTATAGATTTTGGAAGTTAAATTTGTGATTTATTTGAGATTGATTTATTTTTGGATTATACAATCTAATGCAAAAATCGTACTATATTTTGGATTGTACAATCTATAATATAATTTTATATTTTAAATCATACAATTTGAAATACAAAAATTAATTATGCACAAATGGGAATAAAAAATGTGAATAGCAATATGTGTGAGAAGAATTTATTATAAAATCTTGGTAGAGAATGATATCATTATGAAAGCTCAACAACACAACATTCTTAAACCAACACTCCTAAATCAACAAATAAGAGAAATTTCAAAGGATATGAATATAAAACTTTTAGAAGGAAACTAATATGAATTTGGTTATTTTATTTTGCCTTTATGACGTAATCAAATTGTTATTAATTCCTTTATGATAGAATCATATTGTAATATTTTATTTATTGTTAGTTATTTCTCTTTGTACAGGTGTCTAACCTCTATTAATTCTTTATTTTTGTTTTATATCTATTTAGATAAATGTAGAATGGGTACACTGTTTGTATATATTTAACGATTTGCTTTTGTTCTTAATAAAAAAATAGAGAAAATATTTTCATTCTCATATCTTTTGTTTGTATATATTTAACGATTTGCTTTTGTTCTTAAAAATAGAGAGAATATTTTCATTCACATATCTTTTGTTCATTTATGTTTATTTTATAATATGGTATTAGAGCTCTGGTTGCTACATTTACCCATTGTTGAAATTGTTGATCTCATAAAACTCCTTTTCATCCTTGAATAGGGTTTGCTATCTCATTACACAATACACAACAAGAGAGAGATTCTTGGTGATTAGTTAAAGGTAATGATTATTACTAGTAGAGGAATCTGTGGAAGAGGAAATACTTCTAAAGTTTGTAATCACTAGGGAAAGACAATGCACACGATTGATACATGCTATAAAAAAGCATGACTTTCTACTTTAGTTCAAGTTCAAGTTTAAAAATCAGAATGCAGATTCTAATAATAATGAGCAGAATCATGAAGGTTCAAAGTCAGAAGTACAGTCTAAGCAAATTGGTTGGTTTTACTCCTAAGCAATATCAAACATTGTTAGCTCTTTTTACAACAGTCTAAATCTAGTGGCTATGCTTCTAATCAAATCTCTGTTATTCTTTCCAACATGACAACACACACTAGCACCCGAGCATAAAAACCAAGGGTTTTCTTCATTATACAATCATCTAATACAAGATGGATATTAACACCTCTTGCTATAGAGAAATATCATGGGGTTGCCAATACTCCAAAAGGAGGCCATGAATTTTAACCTATCCCTTAGTAAGCTTCATAGTTGTTGGAACAAAGTCCTCAGTTGAGGAAAAAAACCAATTCATGGAGAAAGATTCTAAGATCCAAACATCAACACACACCTTTGTCTTCCAAAGAGGTAAATGAAAACTCGTACAATCCCTTATCAAGAGGAATTGCCTTCCAAGAACCAAGGAATTTCCAAGCAAGTTCCAGCTTCTTGCACATGTCTAGGTGTCTTAGAGACTTGTCTCCTTTATCAAGCATGATCCTTGTAATAACCTAGAAAATGATTCTTTAGAGTAGAAGTGGTAAAAGTGAAAATGGAAACTTGAGTATTTTAATATTAAATGAAAACAAGTATTTATAGAATGAAAAAAGTGAAAATGGATACTTGAATATTTTAATATTAAACAAGTATTTATAGAAAAGATGATATTAAAGTTTCATTTTCACAAAACCACCATCTCTCTAGAAATAGTTTCTCTGTCTTCACTGTAAACTTTTAGCTCTTTCCTTCACCAGATATAACGATCAAAGTCCATCATTAAACTCATGGCGACAATCTGAGTAATATTGTCTGATTAAAAACTTCATTTGCGTAAGTTCAATTCTACCCTTTTTATTCTCTGAGTCAGTTTTCAAATTTGCTCTTTATGCTTAAGTATAATTGTTGCATGTGCCCTAAGAGACTCCAAGATGAGTCTTTGTTAGTTTAATGTCCTGGTAGTGTAGTTTGATCATTGATTAGAAATTTTGTGATGCAGGTTATGTTGCTTCGTAATTTCTATGTTTTTTGGAGTTCATAAGAGTGTACCTGTTCTATTCAGGTAAGAGAAGTTAATTGGTACATTTTGTTGTAGATGTTATGTTTCACATGTCAAATTGAACTCTAGGTTACGAGACACAAGAGTGTGGAGCTAATTTGATTATAATTGTCCAGTTTTCTATGTAGGTCTGAATTGTTATTGATTGTTGGAATGACTTTGATTGCTTGATTTAGTTTTTACTTGATGAAAATGTTAGAAATGTGTTATGGTGAACCTAGATAGGTTGGTTTTAAGAAAATGAAAGATTAAGTATTTTCATTTATAGTTTCATGTGATTGGTAAGGTATATACTTGAAAGTTGGATGAGCAGTGGATGTGAATTGGACTAAAATATGATGAATGAGTTAGAAGGGTAAAAAGTTCTATATTTATGAGGTATGAAGGATATAAGATGTATATTTAAGTAATATTAGTTGTTTTGTTAGCTAATAAGCAAATTTGAAACTTGTGATAATAATTAGTTACTTATAATAGGCACATAAAATGGTTTTAATGTTAAGGAGGTTTATTGATGGCATGTAATGAATTGAAATGAATAGGTCTTATGAAAATTGAAGTGTGAGTCTAAACTATTTAAGAAAAGAACTTCGGAGTTGTGTAGATGTGTTAGGCAAACAATTCGAGCTCTCAGATCTAGTCACGCTGAGCGTAGGTTGAGGTGTGTCAGGTGTGAAAAAACTTGGGAGCTCTCGGGTTTGCTCACACTGGGTGCATGCCCATAGGTCGAGCACAAATTTTTTTTGGTACTTTACTATTTTCCTTGCCTGTGCATATGATATTTGGATTTTATGGTCTTATGAAAATATGATATATCTGTCTTAGTTTGTGGGGTGTTACAATCTTACCATACAAGTGATTCTTACACTCCTCAAGCTTTGTCATATACATTTTTTTCCTGCAATATAGGAATATCACTAAGTGTTATTTAAAAATGTGAGCAAAGGTCTTCTTTACAAGTAGACGCAAAAGAAGTTTTTCCAATTTATTTCATATCATAATTATTTAGGCACCCTAAGAAGATCTAGAAACCCCATAGACTCCACATTTATTTTACACACTAGAAAAATCACCACACTTTCACAATAACAATTCAAACAATAAAAAACTGTCAAAAACTGTCATTTTCTTTAAAATAGGATTATCATAAATTTGGAAAACAAAATGAAATCAAAGAGTTTTTTAATTTTCAAGTTTTTGAAATTTATAAATAGTTTGAATAAGGTTTTGTTAGAATGTTATGCCATTTTTTTTTTCACAAAACAGAATAGAAATATTATATCATTATATTACATCATTTTCTTGCATCCTTTTAACTTAGAAAAATACTTGCTTTCATTCATGTAATATTCAAACTTCGGTTTATAAATTTTAAGAGACAAATCCCTACTTCTAATTTGACTAAATCCCCAAATTTTAAGAGACAAATCCCTACTTCTAATTTGACTAAATCCCGCTGATTAATATGCTTATAAACATAAACAAATAATTCTTTTGTTGGCAAAAATGTTTATTTTCTCTGTGGAGTTTTTGTTTGTTGTAAAGTAACATGTGTTTTGATTTAATAGCTTTCACATCTAACACAAGCATTACAAACTATAAAAAAAATGTCAAAAGTAGTAAGTAACGAACATATATTTTTAATAAAAGAAATCAAATAATTTGTACATCAAATCAAAACATAATACAAACTCATCTCATTGTTATATAACAAAATGATCAAATCTTAAAATATATATGTAAAAGAGTTTGAAACTGACAAGACATAAGAAATGAAATGCTATAATTTTTCTCTGATGATTTTCAGAATCTGAATGGGACAGACACAACCACCCTACATAATTTGAAAGATGAAGAGGTGAGGTCAACATCAGGTATTAATGAGAAGGGTGGAATGAACAGTGGATGTTGTGCAATTGCTTCTGAAATCAAAGCATGAATGGGTAATAACTGAAAAGACAGTTCTAAATGTCCTTACATTGACCTATTTCATTCTTGGTTATGGGCCATGGGTAACTAACACATACTCACTAGTTCTCTGGCTTTTTTACCATCAAGCCATCAAGTGAAATCATCTTTTTGGTTAAAGAATAAAAGTTACAACTACCATCACACTTTCCACTTTCACTATACCATTACTCATCTACCTCACTATAGTGCATAGTTTTCTTCTACATAACAAAAGATGCACTCTCTGTTGGGATGAGGGAGTTTAGAGTTAATGAGAAAATATTTGAATTGATTTGATGATTTTGAGTAGAGGTAATTTCAGTTGATTTGTGTAGAAAGTTTTGAGTAAGAAGATTATCTGTGAGATGGAAAGAGAGAAGGATTTTTGAGTATTATGTATAAATGATAAATGTACCCTTTTCATTTTCTAAGATATTTTCTTTTGTTTTTAGTTATTATTATCAATTAATAAATAATATTTTTACATCAATGATTATATTTTAAAATACATAACTCATTTATTTTCTCAAATCATTTTTCAACAAAATATTTTTATATTTTAAAATATACACAAAAAGATAATTTTGTCTTCATACAAAATATAATCTACCAACATTTATTAATTTAATCAAATTAATATTTTTTTATTAAACTAAATTATATCACTTTTTTTGTTTACCTTCTTTCTAAATAACTTTAAATAAATCCTCCACAATCCACTGTATTACATGTAATTTTTTAAGGATATATTGGTTATTATGCAAATCCTAGAGTTAACATAAATATTTTATTATATCATATTAATTAAATCAGTCTCAAACTTTTTATTTATTTCTTCTTTTCTATTTTTTATTCCAAACAATTTTACCGTCTACTTTATTTTTTCTTTTTTTCCACTATTTTACTCCTCACTTTCTAATTCAAACAAAAAAGGTTTAACTATTTTAAAATTTTCAGAGAAGTATTATTTTTTTTATTTTCAATTTATCTTTTTAAAAAAGTTACATTAAGTAAGTGGAGCAAACAAAAAATAAGCAGTTTGATGTTATTTTAGTAAAATGATTATAAGGAGTAACATCTTTATTATTGTTCTTAGTCTGAAAAAGCTTTAATTAAACTTATTCAATATTGATACAATTTAGTTAAAGTTTCCAAGCTTCAAAAAATTTGATTAAATGAATTTCTCCACGACCTCCAAGGAATAAAAAGTAAAAAGAAAAAAAGAACCTTTTGTATAAGATAAAACTAATTTTTACATTGTAATGTTTTGTATAAGTTTTAATTATACATAAATTAATTTTACTTTGAAAAACTTATTTTTTTTTATTTAAAAATGTTTATGAAGAGTATTCAATCAAACCTAAACTCTTTCATACAAGTGTATTTTGCTTGATATAAAAAGTTTTCCTCAGTGTAATCATTTTCTCATTTCAACTTTCAAGCAGGAACCTTATTACATACTAGTACTTTTTTTTAAAAGGAAAAAAAATCATTATTCATAATAGTTTTCTAATTATCTTATATAAAAAAAAAAAATCTATACCCTCTTAAAATAGTAGAATCATATGGCCCCTATTGCCTATAATAATTATTGTGATCTTGTAGACTGTGTGGAGAGGCATTACCTTATGCTTCTTAATAATTTTGGGCATTGCTGCCTGTTTCAGAATCACAGAGTTATGATTAGGTTAAAAGGGAAGGAGGTGAGGGCAATGCATGTCCAAATCTACCTTAAATATGTCACCAAGAAAAGTGGATTCCCTTATGAATACCACTGCCAATTATCAACACTCAGATGCTATCCCTTAAGCTTTGTTCATATGGTTGCAATAATTGGGGAAACAAAAAGACAGAAAGGAAAGCTATTCTAAAAATAGTTTCAATCTCCAACTTTGAGCATTTATATTAGTTTTCATAAAAAAAATGTAACCAGGTTGAAAATAATGTTAGTCCTACATTAAAAAGTATACACATAATCTAAGTGTGGAAATAATAAAATTGAACTGTCACTATCCAACCTTAAGACCTTTTTATTTAATTTTTTTGTAATTTTTTGTGGTACAATATGTGTTATGATTTAGAGATATTTGTCGTTTTTTAATAAATCTGATTCTAAGTAAAATAAATTTATAATGTGTGGTCATATCATTGAAATCAGAACCAAAAATTCAAAGAAACAAACAACTATTAGGTTGTCTTTAAATAATGTCATTTAGATTGATTACAAGAAGGTCCACAATTATTTAGTAATTCTTCTTATATTACACAATCCCTCCTATTTTCCTCTCTAAATCTTAGATTATTTTTTTTTTAAAAAAACTTTTATAGTTAATAATTTTTCATTATACATTTATTTTAATTAATTAGCAGAAAGAACATTTAGTTAGGATAAAAAAATACATAATGACATACAAATATATATATTGAAAAAAAAAAGACTGAAAGAAGTATGTAGTTCACTCAAAATTATATTAAAAATAGAAAAATTAAATAACTTTCTTAGTTGGGGTGAAAAATATCCTCCAACATTCAACTTCTAAAACAAGGGAATAGAGGGAATATTATTTAAAAAGCACATCAACTACGATATATTATTATCTTCCTTTTTTTAATAGGTAAACTCATTTGAGATTGTATTATACCTAAAATATTAAATAGTTTCTTTAGTTTTTGATGAAAAAATATAAAAAAAAAAATAGAGTAACAAAAGATCATATATTAGTTGGATAATGGTGAAAATGTTCCTTACAAAACACTTGGATGAGAAATGAAAAGGATTCTGGCAAAACACTATTACTTATGCTGGTAATTAAACTGAAGTAATAAATATGGTTTCATCACCTACCAGTAGCAGTTTTAATGTTGACCAAGATGCTTGGAAAGCAATTCTAATAATGTGGAAAATGCAAGAGGAATCTGCTTTGAATGAAGCTCTGGAAACAAGGAGCAAAATGCCAGAAAGTAGAGCACCAAGTCTTTCAAATTAAAGAAGAAGCTCGTTTATCAACACATTATATAAATGGTGCAGGCCAAGTTAGTGACTAAGTTGAGGAAAACAATGCAACAACACATGGGTTGTGAGCTAGTTTAGTGCCAAACAAGTGATGCATAATTGAATGCGAGAGAAAAAATATAAGGCAAAAGAACAGAACCCCGAGGCAGAGGGGGTGGTGCCTGTTCACTTCAGAATCGTATAAAAAAATATCCTGTCTCCTTCTCTTGCTTTACTACAAAGCAAGTATAATACTAATCCACCATAGTGAGTTAGTGTAGTGAGACTAAAAGAAAAAAGAGAGAGACCCAATGAAAAACCAAGACTTGATAACTTGATATGATATGCTTGTTGGGGTTGAGTTTTTGAGGGAATTGCCAATGTCAATGCCGAGGCAAGCCTTGAGCAACCAAAACCACAACCAAATGCCGAGACAAGCTTTCATCACAGACCATCACCTTCACTATCTTCTTCTCTTTGCACTTCTTCTTCCTCTTTCCTTTGCTGCTGCAAATGATGAAGTTACTGCATTGGTTGCATGGATGCATAGCTCTTCCAAAACTCCTTCTGCCTTTTCTAGTTGGAACCCTTTGGACTCCAATCCTTGCACTTGGTCTTACATCAAATGCTCTTCAGCCAACCTTGTCATAGAGATAACTATTCAAAATGTGGAGCTGGCCCTTCCCTTTCCTTCAAAAATCTCATCTTTTCCTTTCCTTCAAGTATTGGTCATTTCTGGGGCTAATCTCACTGGGACTATTTCATCTGATATTGGAAACTGTTCTGAGCTTATAGTACTTGACCTTAGCTCCAATAGTCTTGAGGGTGGCATTCCTTCAAGTATTGGGAGGCTCAAAAGCCTCCAAAACTTGAGCTTGAACTCCAATCATCTCACAGGACCAATCCCAAGTGAGCTTGGTGGTTGTGTCAGTCTCAAGACCCTTGACATCTTTGATAACAGTCTCAGTGGAGATCTTCCTGTGGAGCTAGGAAAGTTGTCAAATCTGGAGGTTATAAGAGCAGGAGGGAACAGTGGCATTGTGGGGAAGGTTCCAGCTGAGTTAGGAGATTGCAGAAATTTGACAGTGTTGGGTCTTGCTGACACAAAGATTTCTGGTTCATTGCCTGCTTCCCTAGGCAAGCTAGGTATGCTTCAGACCTTGTCTATTTATAGCACTATGCTCTCTGGTGAGATTCCTCCTCAAATAGGGAACTGTTCAGAGCTTGTCAATTTATTTTTGTACGAGAATGACCTCTCTGGTTCCCTGCCAAGGGAGATTGGTATGCTTCAGAAGCTGGAAAAGATGCTGCTGTGGCAAAACAATTTTGTTGGGGACATTCCTGAGGAGATTGGCAACTGCAGAAACCTGAAGATTCTTGATGTCTCCTTAAATTCTCTCTCTGGTGGAATACCCCAAAGTTTGGGGAAACTCTCAAATCTTGAAGAACTTATGCTGAGTAACAATAACATCTCTGGTTCAATACCACCAGCTCTGTCCAATCTCACAAACCTCGTGCAGTTGCAGTTGGATACAAATCAGCTATCAGGTTCAATTCCTCCTGGGCTTGGAAGCTTGGCAAAGCTAACAGTCTTTTTTGCTTGGCAGAACAAACTGGAAGGTGGCATTCCATCATCTTTGGGAGGTTGTAGGAGCCTTGAGGCTTTGGATTTGTCATATAATGCACTCACTGATAGCTTACCCCCTGGTCTGTTTAAACTTCAAAATTTAACAAAGCTTTTGCTAATCTCTAATAATATTTCTGGCCCTATTCCTCCTGAGATTGGCAACTGCAGTTCCCTCATTCGCCTCCGGCTTGTAGACAACAGAATCAGTGGGGAGATACCAAGAGAGATTGGCTTCCTTAACAGCCTTTATTTCCTTGATCTGTCTGAGAATCAGCTGACTGGGTCAGTACCACATGAGATTGGAAACTGTAAAGAACTGCAAATGCTGAATCTAAGCAACAACTCCCTTTCTGGCGCTTTGCCTAGTTATTTGTCTTCTCTCACAAGGCTAGAGGTCTTGGATGTTTCTATGAATAACTTTTCTGGTGAGGTTCCAATGAGTATTGGACAACTCACTTCACTTCTTAGGGTCATCCTAAGTAGAAACTCTTTCTCTGGGCCAATTCCCTCCTCCATTGGGCAATGTTCAGGTCTTCAGTTGCTAGACCTTAGCAGCAACAATTTTTCAGGGAGCATTCCACCAGAACTGCTTCAAATTGAAGCACTTGATATTTCTCTAAATCTGAGTCACAATGCATTATCTGGAGTGATCCCACCAGAGATTTCTTCTCTGAAAAAGCTGTCAGTTCTGGACCTTTCACACAACAATCTTGAAGGTGACTTGATGGCCTTTTCAGGGCTTGAAAATCTTGTTTCTCTGAACATTTCCTACAACAAAATCACTGGTTATCTTCCAGACAGCAAGTTATTCCACCAACTATCAGCAACAGATTTGGCTGGAAACCAAGGTTTGTGTCCTAATGGTCATGATTCATGTTTTGTTAGCAGTGCTGCTATGACAAAAATGCTGAATGGTACTAATTCTAAGAGGTCAGAGATAATCAAACTGGCTATTGGACTGCTCAGTGCCTTGATTGTTGCAATGACAATCTTTGGAGTTGTTACCGTCTTTCGAGCGAGGAAAATCATTCAAGCCGACAATGAGTCTGAGATGGGAGGAGATTCATGGCTTTGGCAGTTCACCCCATTCCAAAAGGTAAACTTTTCTGTGGAGCAAGTCTTAAAGTGTTTGGTGGAATCCAATGTAATTGGAAAGGGGTGTTCAGGGATAGTTTATCGTGCCGAAATGGAAAATGGAGATATCATTGCTGTGAAAAGACTATGGCCAACAACAATAGCTGCAAAATGCGACGATCAAAGTGACAAGTTAGCAGTTAATGGAGGGGTACGTGATTCCTTTTCAGCTGAGGTAAAAACTCTTGGTTCAATTCGCCACAAGAACATTGTAAGGTTCTTGGGTTGCTGTTGGAACAGAAACACAAGGTTGCTTATGTATGATTACATGCCAAATGGGAGTCTAGGAAGTCTACTTCATGAACGAAGTGGCAACTGCTTGGAATGGGACATAAGGTTTCGGATAATACTAGGAGCAGCACAAGGTGTGGCTTATTTGCACCATGATTGTGCTCCTCCCATTGTTCATAGGGACATTAAGGCCAACAACATCCTCATAGGCCCTGAATTTGAACCATACATAGCTGATTTTGGGCTCGCAAAACTTGTTGATGATGGAGATTTTGCTCGATCTTCTAGCACACTAGCTGGTTCCTATGGTTACATTGCTCCTGGTTAGTATAGTACTACTACCCCAATACTTCAACTCATACGTATTTGTATATTTGAATAAATGTTTCACATCCTTTGTTGCATTTTCCTAATAAATAATCTGCACTAACAGTGTAAAAAGTTTCATTGTTACCTCAAAAGTTATGCTAAGAATGATTTCTGATTGATTGAAATTCTAAAACCTGTTACATCATCCATGTCTATTGAACTTTTGTTTAACATCATTTTTTTTTCTAAATATGCCATCTTTATCAACTGTATACTGACATCTATACATTATTACCTTTTTCTGTATGTGGGGATTGAAGAGTACGGGTACATGATGAAAATAACAGAGAAAAGTGATGTTTATAGCTTTGGCATTGTTGTACTAGAAGTCCTAACAGGGAAGCAACCAATTGATCCAACAATACCTGATGGACACCATATTGTTGATTGGGTAAGACAGAAAAGAGGTGGAGTTGAAGTGGTGGATGAAAGCTTGAGAGCTCGGCCAGAATCCCAAGTTGAGGAAATGTTGCAGACCTTAGGAGTGGCTTTGCTGTGTGTGAACTCAAACCCAGATGACCGACCAACCATGAAAGATGTTGTAGCAATGATGAAGGAAATTAGGCAGGAGAGAGAGGAATATGTGAAAGTTGACTTGCTTCATCATGCATCTTCTGCAAATAGTCAACAAGATAGAAATCTTTCTAACGAAGAACCAATGTCAATGATAAGCACCAGCAGCACAAATTACTCTCCTCATCGTCCTCAAACACCAAAGTAACTTTCAAATGGTCAATATTGCAATGAGGCTAGGCAACTAAGATAATCTTAGGAAGAATGGTTTCTATCAAGTTGTCATCAGTTAATTCTGCTTCATAATTTTTGTTTCCTTGTGTATAAGGATTAAGGTCTAATAGTTGTCACCAATGAAGTAATCTCTGTTTATTTTTTCTGTATTGAAGTACATATAAACAAACCTTTATAATCTACTTGACACTTTATGAGGTACTTTCTTTGTAAGAGAGTTTGAAGAAAATATTAGAAGCTATAGTTGAACAAGCTCAACTTGTTCTGTGTGAAGTTTGTCTTTCACCTTAGTTTGTCATCAGTAGTTAATATGAATAACTAGCACAAACCTTTTACTTTGAAGATTATCAAAGGATGTAGAAGACTTCTAAAGGGAAGCTATCAATTCACCAATTCTGCATTTTAACAATTTTGTTTTTCTGTTATTTCCTTTTGTTGATTCTGTGGCTCCCAATTCCATTTTTCTTTGTTTCTCCACTACCTCCCTCTCTTTGTACATTTATTGGAGTAGTATAAACTCTGTTAGGCCCAACCTAGGTAGCACATTCTGTATATATAGCTAGCTCTTTTCTATTTCCTCACCCAAAGAAAAATTATGCACTGTTAAAATGCAGTGAAATTTTCATCTTATTTTACTATCTTTATTCTAATATGATATCAGAACTTTAAGTGTTACATTTGCTGAAACCATTTACTCCTCACAGGACCTTATCTCACCTTATCACGTTAGTTCATAAAATAGTCCATCCTTTCTCATTGTCCCAAATCTTCTTGAAGGGCTAAATTATCATCATTGGTCTCCATCTTCTCATATGAGTCTCATCTTTAAGAAGAAGATAAATTTCGTTGATGTAACCATAGAAGTTTTCCTAGTCACAGCAACCCATTGATCCTGGCATGGCAGGGAACTAACATACTGATTGTTTATTGGATTTTAAAGTTTTCCATCCATTGTTCAAAGCATTATTTGCATGGATAATGATTTGTATTGTTATTGATGACATGATTTCTTCCTTTAAAGAAGGGAGTTGAGTGTCACAGACTATTTTATTAAACAAGGGAGATGTTACTTGTTTGTTTGTTCATGTGCGTTTAAATGCACTTTTAGTATTCTTGGTAGTGTTATGAAATACAAGAAACAGGATCAAGTAATAGGGTTCCTAAGGAAACTCAATGATAACTGTTAACTGTAAAGACTCAGATTCTCTCTCATCCTTGTATGACTTCTCCCTTGTAATGCAATAAAAAGGACAAATATTTGGTTAATAGTTCAACCGGTTTTCGACTGTTACAGTTAGAAGAGGTTACAGAAATAGTTCTGGAGGAGATTAACTTTTCTTTTAAAACAAATCTGAAACTGCTACGACCTTAAAAAACTGTTACTTTTATTCAAACTTAGCTTGAAGTTTCTATAAAAATAATAAGCGAATAAAACTAAATTCTTCATGAATGATTTCTTTAAAAATAAAGAAATAATATATCAAATTTTATGTATCGAGACAAATCTACGTAGTTAAGAGAAAGTATGCTCATTTACTTGATATAACTAGAACTCTCAGTGATATAATCTGATTGGCTAAAAATATTCTATAGAATATTCACACTAGATAACTTTTTTTGTGTCTAAAAGATATTTTTTTTCTAAGCATATCTTTCTTGGTCACAAAGAATTGGTTAACAGTCTTCCTATTCATGATGAGAACCAATTCATTAAACAATAACTCAACGCAAATCAATCATCACAACTCGACCCTGAAATACGTTGAATGTAACAATGATCACGAAATGATCTATACACATAACAAATTATTGAGGAAGAATCTCCCGCAAAATTCCTTATATCTTCGAAAGTTAAATATTTTCTGTTAATTTATGTCTTAATAATCTGTCATATACTAACTCATCTTTTGTAATGTCTCATCGTTCATATCTAGACACATTCCTACCCAGAGGCTATTAAACCTGATTGTTGGGAAAACACTAAAAGGTTTGAGACGTGTGTTTTTGAGTCAAATCAAATATGGATAACTACATCTCTATCAAAGGATAAGGCTCTCACAGGATGTAAATGGATGCTCAAAACAAAACACAAATCTCATGAGATTATGAGATTATTGAGAGATATAATGCAAGGTTAGTAATAAAGGAATACACCTAAACCGAAGACATGGACTATTTTAATACTTTTTTTTCGAGTGACCAAGATGACAATAATAAGATTGCTTTTATTCTTGACCTCTATTTTTAATTTTTAATAAGGAATTAAAACAATTAGACGTAAACAATGTTCTTTTACATAAAAAAAATGAAAGAGGATGTTTACATGACTGCTCTTCCTAGATTGAGTTCTATTGATATGCAGTTTGAGAGAGGCCAGTTGTTTTACTTTCTATTAGATATGCCAAATCCATGAATAATTACTCTCTTTTTATCAACTCTTTTGAAGGATTTTTTACAACTAGGGTATGTAGATGATGTAATAATTGATGGAAATGATAAATAGAAAATTAATCGAACTAAACAAACTTTAGATGACACATTCAAAATCAAAGACCTTAAAAACAAAATACATTTTCTGGGTCTTGAAGTGACCAAAAACAAGAAAGGAATAATGATAAATTAAAAAAAATATGTATTAGATGTAGGTCTCTAAGTTTATAAATCGGTCTGTACACCAATTAACAATGGTATTAAATTGTCATCCACTAGAAGTGAACAATTTAGAGAATTTTTTTAGCATGTTAGGGTTTGATTGGAAGGTTCGTATACCTCACAAATATTCACCCAATATAGATATTTCTATGTAGGAGCTCTCACAATTCTTTGTCAAGCCTATAGTGGATCAGGATCGTGAAATACATTCAAGGAACACCAAGTCATGGGACTATTCTTTCCTTCTGTTCTAGTCGTTGAGGTTTTTTTATCGCTCTTAGTTAGGCCAAATAGAAGATTTTTTTTTTCATATTTCGGCACCTCATGTTTATACATTACCTATGAGGTATTCTGGTGTTGAATTTAAAAACTTAGTTAGTATTAATGATCCAGTACACCAAATCTTAACAAATTAACATAAATGTCCATAATCAAATATGGTTATAGAGAATGACAGTTTATGTGAGCAATGATTCTTAACGGTTAAATTGGGTCTTTCCTGATGGGTTTGTAGTTTATACACTTTGACGCCTTCTTTCTCTGTCTCCATGATTTCCCCTTGCACCTCCATAATTTTATAGAGACAAAAATATCTTTAGGTTAGAATTTTAAAACCATCCCTACCCTCCACCCCCTCACCCATGCACCATCTCTTACACCTCCTTTGCCTTTTCTTGCACCTCTTTGGCTTCTTCATCGATATAGTTCGCTTCTTCTTGCACCTTGTTGGCATGTTATTGCATCTTTCTTTCCTTATATGTGCTTCCTGATCGTTTGCGTTACGGCTGGCTGCATTTTAATTAACGATAGTGATAGATTGAAGAGTGGGTGGTGTGGAAGTGGGGGTTTGCGGGACTGGGATTTGTGGTGCTAGAACATTCGTTATTGAATCTTCTAAGCGTTTAAGGTAAGCATAAGGCATTTGTTAGTTTGGAATTGGTTGTCCCTAGAAAACAAACTTCACCTCTAATATTTTTCACCATCATTTTCACAACTCACTGTCACTTTTTTTTTTTTTCAGCAAGGGCAACTTAGTCTTTTCATTGGGATATAGGAAATTATGGAGACGCAGGGGGAAATTATAAAGGTGCTGGAAGAAGATGTCATACAATTTTCAGGTCATAAGTAAATTACTTTTTGCACTCCATAATTTTATTTTGAATCTAAAATTCACCGTCCCGACACAAGCTATACACTTCTAAACAACATTCCTTCTCAAAAGAGAGATTAAATAATTTGCTGTGACTTAAGGTAATCGATTTGAGTATTTATCTTGAAAATTCTCTTTTATTTTGAAGGTTAGAGAAGCATAACACTACATCAAAAAATTCTTATAAAATTGAATATACAAGACAATGATCATTACCACATGTGAAATCCACTATATAACCTATTTTAACCAGATTTCAAGATTCTTCTTGTATAATCTTGACAACGATTTAAAATATAGAATTTAAGGTTTAACCAGACATTACAATCAATTTTTATTTCATGGACACATAAAACACTTAAAAATTATCACATTATTAAAAAAACTTGAAAATAAATTAATTATTTCTTATCTCCCGATGACCAATAAGTCATCAATTCTTTTATTATATTTATTTTTAACTGGGTCTTATTGTCATCTCATCTCCAATTTTCAAGGATATCTTAGATTGTGATAGTTGTATCTTACATCAGTGTTACTTATAAGTTTGTTATAATATATTTTTATTTTGATTAGGTCCTGAAAAATTTTTAGTTCACAAATTTCAGTTTGTTCTTCCAATATGGTAAGGCAAGCCTCGCTGTCGAAGTGCATGAGTAATAATTTGATCCATTAACCTTGCACTACTACTAGTAGAACTAAACATGAATTTTCTTCTAGATGTAAGAAGATCAGACTTCTATTTTGAGTCATCAACAGTGGTTGATCCACTAATAGAAATGTATTTTTTTGAATTTTAGTGATTTTTAAAATTTCGATTTTGATATATATATATATATATATATATATATAATATTAATTACTTTCAATTTATTTTTAACTATCAGATTTTTTGAAATAGTTTTATTTTTACTTTTTAGTCTTAAGTTCAGAGTTCAAATAAAATTTATATTTTTATTCTTCACTTATGTTTTAAATATTAGAAAACTTTTAACGTACTTTTTAATTGTTTAAAGGAGAGTAACAGTTATGTATGGTTGAGTTATTAGGCGTGGGTCTTCGGAAGCTAAACTAATTCTTGGAACTTGTCGTATAGAAACGCATACTGCAAACTCATCTTTTCCAAGAAGAGGAGTGAAGATTCTCGGAGTGACTCTTTTATTTTATTAGTTACTCAAGACCATTCTTCTTTAAATAAAATTTGGGAAATACAAGAATTTGTTTTAACTGTAAACAATTATGAGATTTTCTATTTTGCATGTAGATAAATTTAAAAAATTAAGATAAAAGTGGCTTAATAAATAATAAAAAATAATTAATTTTAAATTTTAACAAGATAAATATAAATAAAATTCTCCTAAGAGTATGATAATTAAAAAGAAAAAAAGTAAAACATTTATTAAAAATTACAAGATAAAAATTGTTTAATGAAATGTGAAATTCATATATTTTTGTGATTTTTAATAAATTTAAACCTTAGAATTGTGTATAATTCAAGAAATGAAATGTATATGTAATGTTGACTTAGTCTGATTTTTATATTAGTTAGAACATGACATATGGCTTATAAAATTGAAATTGATATGCTCCATGCCATACTGTGTTCAGGTAAGTTTTAAATTTTCATTGAGTTTAGTTTAGATACACTTTTTCTTTTCCTTAATACTTTTAATATTTGACAAATATATTTATTCTTTAAAAATATTTTTATTTTGAGCACGATTCTTTCGAGATAGAATTTAAAAGTGATGGAAACAAACTCACACTAACACACACTTATTATGCAAGAATTAATATATATATATATATATATATATATATATATATATATATATATATTTTTTTTTTTTTTTATATTATATATATATATTTTTTTTATATATTTTTTTTTTTTTTTATTTTTTTAAAATTTATTTTTTTTTTTTTTTTTTTTTTTTTCTTTTTAAGAAACAAATAATTATAATAATTTTTTATATAAAATGGTTACGAGATGTTTTTACTCTTCTTTATTTGTATATTATAATAAATATATATGTATAAAATTAAACGTTAAGTAATAAGTAAAGT
>Ga0099824_1000277_pt1 | contig 53795 bp, 23 predicted proteins | sample SiratrowhiteBW_FD_76837 | JGI IMG/M metagenome (GOLD analysis project Ga0099824, IMG submission 76837) | Root nodule microbial communities of legume samples collected from California, USA - Siratro white BW | ecosystem: Host-associated > Plants > Roots > Nodule | place: USA: California... | reverse complement strand
TTTTTTTTTTTTTTTTTTTTTTTTTTTTTTTTTTGTTTTTTTTTTTTTTTTTTTTTTTTTTTTTTTTTTTTTTTTTTTTTTTTTTTTTTGTGAAACTAGTTATCTGAATTGTACTTTCACTTGAAGTCAAAATTCTATCTTTCAACCTCTTTTTCATTTGGGGTCTATAATCCTTCACTTTTTATGTTGTTTTTTTTTTTTGTTTGGTCTAAGGATTTAAATTGCACTTCCAACCTGGGTGCTATATTCTGTGTGTGTTTTTACTTTTTACGGAAGAGGTTGTGATTTGTGGTTTTCTTTTTTGGTTAAGCTAATTGTTTGGTCCAGGGTTTTAAACTGTACGCGAGGTTAAAACTCTATCTTTCAACCACTTTTTTCATTTAAGGTGCTTTTATCTCTTTATGTGTGTTTGTGGTTTTACTTTTTACTGAAGAGATTGTGATACATAGTTATTAGTGGTGGAATGTGTTATTAGTGGGAGCTTGGAGTGTTGGCTGTTTGAGTTTATTTCATCAGATTTTAGGCATAGTTGATATTTAAGAACTTTTTCCTTTCCTTTGTTGAGAAGTTTCACTTTCATTGGACTCACCAGTTTAGTGGCATTCTTTTTTTGTCAAATCCTGCTCCTTGAGGTTAACAACTTGATTCAATTTTGGTTTTTTCCTGTGACATGATACAAGTACAATTCTACAGATTTGTTTGTGTATATAGGTAGCATTCTTCATGTAATTGAAAACCAGCTTTAAATAGCATGAGTTGAAATATAGAGCATTGCCATTTGTTCATGATGAAGGATTTTGTAATTTGGCGATGCCATTTTATTTCTGTTTTGCACTTGATTCAAGTTGGAGTATAAACACCAAACAACAATTGGCGCATTCCACGACATCCTAAAGACAAATACTAATTCAAATCCATAACTGCCTAAAGACACAAATGTCTTACAAAATAAATAGTGCAGATTGAAGACCTAGTGAGTCTGTGAATGTTTCTTTTTCCTATTCACAAACTTTCCAAGGTTTATCAGAGCACAAGCAGGAAAATGAAAAATCTGTTAATTGTGGTTACCCAAAGAAGTTGTGCTTACCATCTATCTCTTGGAATTTTATCTTACTGGATGCAAGGATATTTCCAAGTCCAATATCTTTGCCACAAATTTAGCAAAAATATTCCTCTTTCTATTCAACCTTTTTCCTTCTTCCCTTGCCTTATTTAAAAGTTCTAACAGCTATAAGAGAATAATCTTTTCCAAAACTATATTTTGTTTATAGTGTGGATAGCTGCATATGTTTATCATTATCGGAATATCATTCACTATGAAGAATCAAAGATTGCTTCGTACCCTTTGGCAATGTCTGAAAAGTATAGCTTGTTCTTGCAAACTTGCCATAAAAATATGCGTAAATAAAGTCCGTTTCACAGATAATCCTAAGAAAGGAGTAGGGATGAACAGTGAGCTATAAGAGACTACAACAAGACCTGATTGATTCCATGGTAGCTCTATTCCCTTGATTATATCAGAAAGGTTCCTTTTTACTATTTACTTAGGCCACTTGGTTTTATTGGATAAATATACAACAACATAAATCTATAACAACATCCTTAATTGTCAGTTCCTGATGTGCAGATACTTTCAGCGAAATTTGCATAATCTGGAAAACCATTTTTGGGCCACCACTACTCTAGTTAATGGCATGCTTCCTCTGGAATGTGTGGAATTATGAAAAAATTGTTGTTTCTGATTAGGTTTACTTATTTGCTTCAATTGTCTTAATATCAGCCATGTACAATTTTTTAAACCAATGAACAAATGTGCAGGTATATGATTGGATAAACAATAGACCAGAGCGGTTTAGAGTTTCTGAGAGTGATGCAGCAATTCAGTTAGATCTAATCTCAAAAGTTCGCGGGTTTTCTAGTGCAGAAGTATTTTTTCTGAGTCTGGAAGATCAGTTAAAAAATAAGAGGACTTATGGTGCCCTTTTGAATGTATATGTGCATTCCAGATCGAAGGAAAAGGCAGAATCTTTATTTGACACAATGAGGAGTAAAGGATATGTAGAACATTCACTACCATTCAATGTAATGATGACTCTGTACATGAACGCAAAGGAATATGTTAAAGTTGATATGCTGGTTTCTGAAATGAAGGAAAAAAAGATACAGCTAGATATCTATACGTATAACATCTGGATATCCTCTTGTGGATCTCAAGGATCAATAGAGAAGATGGAACAAGTATTTGAACAGATGGAAAAGGATACTACCATTGTCCCTAACTGGTCTACATTCAGCACAATGGCTTCAATGTACATTAGGATGGATCAGACTGATAAAGCAGAAGAGTGCCTAAGAAAAGTTGAGAGTAGAATTAAAGGTCGTGATAGAATACCCTTTCATTATCTCCTGAGTTTATATGGACGTGTTGGAAACAAAGACGAAGTTTATAGAGTTTGGAACACATACAAATCAGTTTTTCCAAAAAATACACCAAACTTGGGATACCATGCTATTATTGCTTCTCTTGTTAAATTGGATGATATTACTGGTGCAGAAAAACTTTATCAGGAATGGGTTTCTGTCAAGTTAAGTTATGATCCTAGAGTAGGAAACCTTCTCCTAGGCTGGTATGTTGAGAAAGGTGAGATTCATAAGGCTTTGAGTTTCTTCGAGCAGATGAAGGAGGATGGTTGTGTTCCAAATTCAAATACATGGGAGATTCTCTCAGAAGGATACATTGCAGATAAGAAGATTTCTGAGGCCTTATCCTGCTTGAAAGATGCTTTTATGGTTGCTGATAATTCAAGGAGTTGGAGACCAAAGCCCTTGAACTTGTCTGCATTCCTTGAGCTTTGCCAAGAGCAAGATGACTTGGAAAGTGCTGAGACTTTTACTGTACTGTTGAAGCTGTCCAAATTTAGTAAATATAAAGCTTATGCATCACTCATTGGCTCATCTGGTGACACATTAGATAGAACTGATGATAACCATGACAGTGAAAACAGTGACTCCGAAATGTTGTTGAATGAACTTGAGAGTAGCTTGTGATACTTCAACTATCTTTCTTTCTAGAATTGGAAAATGGTTTGCTAGAACATGCAGGGGATTTTGGTATGATCTCAGTAAAGTTTCATGGATTCGCTGTCTCATTGTAACTGTTAGAAACTGTAGCTGGTTTTGGAATGTTTATGCTACAATGGTATGTGATGTTTTGCTTTTCATGCAAATTGATGTTGATATCAATGATATATGTGATCTTGAGGTCACCCTTATGTATGAGCTTTTGTCTTTTTCAATCTGATTTTTTGTGTTTGAACTATGGTAGTTGAGGTTCATCATGAATGATGGATTGGACCATGGACTATTTGATTTAGATCTCTTCAAACAAATTTCTCTAAAGAATTTTTGGAGAGAAAAAAAAACATAAGATAAAATTAAAAATTGAGACAATTTATGTGAAAAAATAATTCTTTTTTCATAAACTAAAATTTGTTTATAATCTATAGTTTTTTTTCTTCTAGAAAGTAATTCTTATTTTTCTTCTCATGTACAATTGTTATAAATGGTATTGGAATCCTTAATGTTTTTTCTACTTTGGTACAGCTAAGCTATTTAACTTATTTATCTCAAAGCTAAGAAGGTTATTTTGTAAATACTATTATCGCACTTGTTAATGTATATTAAGTCTCCATGGATGTATTCTAGTGGAATTTTATTTTTATTTAAAATTAAGTCTTTATTATTGTAATTGAAAAGAAGGTTTAGATCTAAAAAATTTGGTTTTGATGATAAAAGAATAATTAATGAAAACATCAAAGAAAATAAAATCACCACAAAAGTGCTAACAAAAAAAATTTAGTTCACATTTGTCAAAAGATAGTTCTTCCAACATTGATTAAGAAAACTATAATTAATATTAAGTAATAATTGCAACAATAATTAAAATAATCATAACAATTTAAATAAAGAAAATAATTCTTATCACTGTTAATAAAATATATATCCTAGCCAACGTGAATAGAGAAACAATTATTTTCATAATGTTAACATCTTAGTTAAATCATTGACATCTAGACCAAACTTAAATTGAGAATACGGAAAGAATAAATATAAATTTTATAATACAAAAAAAATTATATTCTTACATTTTGTATAAGATTTAAAATTCTCTAATTAAAAGTGACCCAATTATTCTAATAAAATTTTAATATTTCAAACTTTCTCCAAAATTTTTAACCCAAAAAATATTTTTTTTCATAAAATATCTTAAATTATTTATGAAAAATATATTACCCTATTAAAACTCGCTACCCAAACACATTATAAATATTATCAACTTTCTTTTACACAACTTCTAAAACACCTTTTTGGTAAGGGAAAACTAACTTTTGGCATAACCATGTATTTAATCCAGGCAGTGTACACATTAACTCCCAAACAGCAATAAACTAAAAGTAATTTTTTAAAAGTTTCCACTACCTTTCACATTCACAAATTGCTTTAAATATATGCCTTAATAAAATACAATTTAATTCATTCATATGAATTAAATTATATTGAATGATAACATAAAAACAAAAATACAATTTAATGATAATATTAACAAAAAATATTTATTGAAAACAAAAGATGAACATGAAAATAAAAAATCAATTTAATTTGCTTTTAATTTCTTTGAATTCAAATATTTGCATCAAACCATTCTAAACTTTCGGAAACAATATATATATATATATATATATGTGGGTAAAACACCTTCACGTAAAAAAAGATACAGTAACAGAGATGCAATCCCCTTCTTCCCTTTACCTGAGCAAGTCCTTCTTCACCACACACCACCACCTTGGCTTCCACCACACCCTCTCTTCCAACCACAATTCCCTTTCCTCTCTTTCACCCACCCTCATCAAGCCATGTTCCACAAGGCTCGTAACAGCTCAGGCTCAAAAGCCCAACAACTACAAGAAGAACGGTTCAAAAGGGGGTGTGAGGGTGAGGGGCAACAAGGACAATGTGTGGAGCATTGACAATGAGCTTGCCAAGGTGTCTTCTTCTCAGAAGGAGAAGAGGAGGAAGAGGAGAGTGGTGAAGAGGAAGGGGGAAAAGGGTGGAAGGATTATTGTGTCTGGGGCTATGTTGGTGGAGGTTGAGACCGTTCTTCAGACTCAGGTACCCTTTTTCTTGTTTGGGTCTCTTTAAATTTGTAATTTTGATGTAAAGTTGTTAGCTTTTACTTTGTTGGGGATTAAAATTGATGTTGGGTAGGTTCATCGATGAAAATAGAACCTTTTTTTTTTTTTTTTCCTTTCTGAAACTGTGATTGCCTTGGTGAATGGACTGTATGCATATGAATCCTGAGATTATGTTAACAATGTTATGTGCATGGAGGTTGAGACTGTTATTCAGTCTCAGGCACCCTTTTTCTCAATTGGGTCTCTTTGAATTTGAAATTTTGATGCAAAGTTGTTGGCTTTTTGTCCAGGGAAGAGAATTGATGTAGGGATTTGGGATTGGGTAGGTTTATGGATTAATATGAAACCTTTTGTTTTTTTTTTTTTTCTGAAATTGTTCTTGGGTTGGTGAATGAACTATGAATGTATAGGAATGCTGAGATTTTTGTTGACAATGAAAGGAACAAATAATTTATATATGATTATAGAAACATGAATGATGCTTGGTATTTTATGCTTGTGGCTTCTGAGTGAATAAAAGTTACATAATTCAGTGTCTTGTGAGTGAATACACTCGTATTAAAGTAGTGGATATTGTGCTTTCATGAGGTACAAATTATTTTCTCTACTCCTAGTCCTTTGTATTTTCTCATGCAAAGTTGTGAAGTCTTGTATTTTCAGTATAATCGATTTGACTATAGTGTAGTGGTGTTATAAGTGGTTAGTTTTGTCAAATTTCACGTCAAAAAGTTTTGCTTGGAACTTCTCTTTTGTGTGTAGTAGAATATAATCTTTAGTTTTGAAAGTAAGGAATGCTTATATGACATGGATGGTTCTTCCATTTCAAAAATTTGTGAGGGAATACATTCCATCAATTGTTTTACTAATAAAATTGCTTCTATTATCGTTATCTTTATACTTTCTTGTATTTATGTGTTTTTTTGTATCTGTGCTAAACTGTAGACATGATTCTATTTCAAATTGCAATGAACATTACACTGACAGAGTGGACACTCTTTAAGGAACCGGTGATAAAACCAGTTTGGAATACATTTGCTAGCAGTCTCAGTGGAATATGGAAGGGTGTTGGTGCTGTGTTCTCTCCCATCACAGCTGAAATGGAACCAATGGAAATAGGTAGCAAGAATGAAAATCTATATGACTGCTATACTCTTTCTCGTATAGAAGCAGTACCATCGGTTTCGGGTGAACGAACATCGCAAATCCGGAGAAAGGTTAACTGGGTGACTTTGAACCCTTACGGCGAAATACCACAGCATACCAAAGGCATCAACACAACCAAAGACAGGAAGCACAAATCCAGCGAAAATGTAACAAATCGCGCTTTGCCTACATTTGAATCCTTTGACCTTAAAAGGGGTGATGTGATGGAAGAAGATGTCATGGGCTGTGAACCAGGTCTTGTTTACTTTGAAGTAAGATTCTTTTCATGCTAGTGTAAATTGATTCAAGGAAAGTAAGTTATTATTTGAGGTATGTCATAACTTTTTGAAGTATTTATCTAGTAGTTTTTTCACAGAACATAACACTGGTTTAACAATAAAAGGAAGACCCTTTTCCCGTTTAAGTGAAGTTAAACCTCTCCAAAATTTGCATAGTACTAAATAAAAGCATTTCTTAGTTTTTTCAGTTGCCAAAACATATTTGTTATGTGCTTTAGGTTCTCGGTGATTGATTTGGGATGGAGGAAGAGTATCACTGAACTACTATGCTCCACATTTCACACTTGTCACTTTTTTTTCCACAATTCCTCATATTTGTGTCATTTGGTACAGCTAAGATCTATGAAGTTCGAACACTTCTATTTAAGTGGCGTGTCCTGTGTCTCACACTTATCAGAGACACTAACATGTGTACGACACTCGTATTGACACGTGTATGACACATATTGATGAAGTGTCCAATTCAAAAGACATTTATTTAGGTATCTAACAATTCTAACACGGTTCTAACACAATTTTAAAAGAGACTAATACAATAATTTTCTAAAAGGTCATAAACTTATTATAGAAATAAGAAACAAATCCTATATATATATAATCAAGAATATTTAGATTAGATATGTCCCTTTTCACTTTTTGGATTTTAGATCAATGAATTAGATTCATTTGTTTATATTTGGCCAACATTATTCATAGATGATTTTTTAATACATGATCTGATAGTTTGTTTGTGTTCCTCCTTTTATATTTCATAATAATTATGATTTATAAACTTCAGGATGGGTCTTATTCTAGAGGTCCCATGGATATTCCAGTGGGTGAATCCGATGATACAAAGTACTATGTCTCACCAACTTTCAAGTTTGAACAAGTAAGTTTGGCATGCTTCTTACAAGATATCATATTTATAGAGCCTTCCCTGATGTAAGTTACTATTAACAATTTAACACTGATCATGCATTTGTTAATTTTGCCACAATTTCTCCTTTTTCAGTGTTTGGTTAAAGGCTGTCACAAAAGAATCCGAGTCGTCCATACCATAGAATTCAGTAATGGCGGTTCAGACATACAGATAATGAGAGTCGCTGTGTATGAAGAAGCATGGGCCAGTCCTGCTTCAATCGATGACCTGAGGTAGTATATGTGCTTTATTTACTTATGTACCAGTTTGTGAGTATGGCATTTCTTGTTAACAAGAAAATATGTAAATCATAATCATGGAAATCCATTATTTTTCCTTCCTATTCTTGTGTATGTTTAGAAGTCTACTAATCAGCCTATCAATAAGAAATTAGAAATCATTAGCTGGAACTATGCTTGCATTATATATAGAGGGAAGGAAAATCAAAGAAGACCTTAAAAACCAATTTTGTTAACTTTTCAATGAATACTTATAAATGTCCAATTCAAAAGATATTTTTTTGGATATCTGACAATTTTAACACGGTTCCAACAGATTTTTAAAAGGGGCTAAAACAATAATTTTCTAAAAACTCAAACTTATTATAGAGATAAGAAACAAATCCTATATATAATCAAGAATATTTAAGATTATATGTGTTTCTTTCCACTTTTTGGATTTCAGATAGATGAATTAGATTTCTTTTTTGTTATATTTGGTTAATCTTGTTCATAGATGATTTTTGAATATATAAATCTTAATTGTCAATTTATATAATTCATAGTAATCATTTTATATAAGTCATAGTAATGTAATATATAGATCCGTATCCCGTATCCTCTATATTTTGGATATTACACATGTCCGTATCAGTATCTATGCAACAAATCATAATAGTTCAACATTTCCTTTGACTTCAAGAAAGTAACTCATACGTGCCACATTTGAAACAGTGATGTAGAGATGGATGTAAAGCCGTTGTCACAAAGAAAACGAACCAAGCCAGCAGAGCTGACAGGGTCATGGAAAGTCTTCGAGATCAGTGCGACTCCGGTGTACGGCGAGGAGAGCATGCCGGAAGAAGGAACCGAAACCCCATACGTATACCTTTGTACAGAAAATCTGAAGAAGAGGAGCCTCCCTGAGAACAACTACTTCGGCGAGGAGGAGCGGCTTGACATGCAGGATGTGACCATGCTGTGGCTTCCTGGAGGTGTGACATGCTATGTTGACATCAACAAGGATGGCATTCTTTGCATTGGAGTTGGTTGGTACTCTGATGAAGGGATCAATCTTGTGATGGAGAGAGACTATGGGTTGGATGGAAAGCTTAAAGAGGTGAGATGGAAATCGGAGGTGAAGAGAAGGTGGTCTAGTCCTCCTCCCATTGAATAAACTGTGAGGATTAGATCTTTCTAAACTTTTGTTGCATGAGAAATACAAAGAAAATTCAATGGTATACGTAATTTGAGTATAATGATGTTCAAAAGAGTGGGTTGCATGTACATTTTTACCACTACCTTGCATTTTTCTGATATATATATTTTTTTCATGAACTTAGCTTAGCACATTGCAATGGTTTATCTTAGAATATTATAGCAAGAAGAGAATGAGGATATATACATGGTTAAATGGAGAAGGGTTTGTGTATGATGTGAAATCACAGAGGTTATATATTTCTCTTGGTTAAAAGTTACTATTTGACATTTTTTTCCCCTCCTTTTATTTACTTTCTAAACCAAATTATATTTGAGTTTTCATGCATTGAAATTAATAGTACTTAAATTAAGCAGACTCAAATTGACATCTTCGCCTCAATTATGTTTTAGTCTTCATTTTCTGCTATAACTAGTTTAGACCTGGCCATATAGTTTGGATTAAATAGAAGTAATTAAGGGATGAATGCGATTTTGATTTCTTTACAACATACTTAATCAGCTATTTTGGTCTTTTGTGTGTGACAAAAGTACTCTAATTAGATAGTTATGAATTGAATGCTATTTATATTGGAAACTTTTTGGTTTTGGCTTATTGGGTGGACCACATCTTATAATCTAAAGATTTTTTGCTTTAATATCATTTCTTTAATTTTTAAATAATAAATGAAAATTACAATTTAGCTAAAATTAAATTATGTTTTTATAAATTTTTGTGTCAGCATTTAGTTTTTGCTTGGAGTAGGGAGTTGAGAGAAAGGGAGGGAGTGGAAGAGGTGAAAAAAACGAGGTGAAGGTTGAGTTATTTAGATTAAGAAAAAGAGAAGAAAATTCAGAATTTTTTTTTTTGTAATAGATTGTGATTAATGTAAAAGAATGAAAAATATTTAGTAAATTGTTTGTTTAAATACATGTCAATTATCCGTCGAATGAGAAGAAGGTTAGTATGTTATTCATATGAAATCATTTATTTTAACATAAATATAATGAATTATTCCTTAAGATATAATGAATCATCTTTTTTTACATAAAAGAAAATATAGTGAATTTAGGTCAACATAAGAAATTATCACTAAACCTAATAAATTATTTGGACATCTAGTATGATAGAAAAATGATTTTAAACTATGCTAACAGTGTTTATCACTCTTATAATAGCACAACAGAAAGAGGCACATGTCATAGCACACTGTATTTCTCCATTTCATCTCAAACTATCATAAGCTAATTTTCTCTTTTCTTGCACATTCACTATTTTGCTTGCAAAATAACACTAGCAAAAATGATGTGTTAGATTTTAGTTAAAATAGGATATTTAGCAGTACATTTTCTTTATAAATACCTCCTTATTTAGATTAATTTTTGTATATAGATGCATGTAGGAGTTATTATCACAAATGAGGATCATATTACAACAAATGGAGCAAAATGAGTTAAAGAAATTGATCCATGAAGGTGTTAGTATTAGATTTGAAGAGTAGGTTACAACCAATGAAGATGAGAGTCAAAGAAGTTGATCCATGGAAGTAAGAACAATTCTCCATCTTCACTTCAACAAACTGTTATAAAAGACGGCAATATTGCAGGGCAAATTTTGCTCAAACAAATCTTGATGGCTTAAGTGAAAATACATTTCTTCAAACATGAAGTATAGGTTCACCTGGAAAAAAAAAATTGTTTGAGTGAAACTTCATTTATTTCCCAACATATAAATAGGTAGAAGACAGATTTGGAGAGAATAAGAACAAAGGAAGGGATGGTCAAGAGCTAGAAAGAGATTCTTTTTCTTTGAGAATAGAAAATTCTACCTTCATCCTTTCTCTATTTGATCTCTTCTCTAATTGCCATACGTTAATGACTAAACTCTCTTTGTATTAAAATTAAATGTAATCTATCAAATTCTTCTACACTTTTCTTGATTTATATAAATATGAAATTCTTCTATTCGGTACTAATAATTTAATTATGTTTTTAAAATCCTTTACTTTTTGGTTTAGATTTATGTTAAAAACTAATTCTAAATTTGGTTTAAATCAAATCATTATAAATCTTGAATGCTAGAGATAGATTGATTTGATGTTTAATGTTATTAGTGAATTTAGTTTTAAACTTCAGGCAAATATTTAAAAAGATCTTTAGAAATTCTTAAATTAAAGATTGTTTTAAAAGGATTTTTGAAATTCAATAACATGACTAAAATAACTATAATTATTAATATTTGTTTAAATTTTTCCAATCAATATTAAAAGAAAAAAATCTTAACAAATTAGTGACAAAAAAACTAAAGTGTTGATGACAAAAGAACAACTAATGAAAACATAAAAAAAAATAAAATAATCATAGATGTCAATTAAAAAAATTGAATTCATATTTGTCAAAAAATAATGCTCTCAACATTAACTAAGAAATTCATAACTAATAACAAATAGTAATAGACAACAACAAAAATAATAATTTAAATAACAAAAATAATTCTCATCAATATCAATAAAAGAAATCATATTCAACATGAGTTGAAAGGTAATCATCTCAATAATATCAACATTTTTAGCTAAATTAATGATACTTAATCTAAAATCAAATCGAAAATAAAAAATGAATAAATGTAAATTTTAGAATATAAAATTTTTATAAGACTTAAAATTCTGTAATTACTACTTTCCTCTAATAAAATTCTAAATTTTCAATATCTTCTAAATTTTTTAACCCGAAAAACATATTTAATAAAATATTTCAAAGTACTTCTAAAAATATATTACCCTATTAAAACTTGCTACCCAAACACATCATAAATACCTATCAACTTTCTTTTACAGAACTTCTAAAACACTTTTTGGGTAAGGGAAAATTAACTTTTGGCATTATCATCTTTTTTATCCGTGAAAGTGTACACATTAATTCCTATACAGCAATAAGCTAAAAGTTTTTAAAAGTTTCTTTTGGCATTATCATTTTTAAAAGTGTCACAAATTGCTATACATAGACACCTTAATACAATATAATTTAATTACTGCATGTGAATTAAATTATATTGAATTATAACTAAAAAACAAAATTACAATTTAATGATAATATTAACAAAAAAATTTCTATTTAAAACAAAAAGATGAATATAAAAATAAAAATCAATTTAATTTGCTTTTAATTTTTTTGAATTCAAATATTTGCATAAAACCGTCCTAAACATTTGTTAGAACTGGGCTTATAAAAGAGGAAAGAATATAAAAAGACAAGGAAATAAATAAAATAAAAAATGGTTTAAGATGAGAAAGACACTTTACAGCAGTAAAAGAATAAATACAAAACATGTCGAAGTTCTAAATTTGAGCAGCTTACACTGCACTGCGCTAGTTTTCTCTGAAATAGGCATATATACAGCCATCGACAAGTATAAAAACCCTCTTATGGGTAAACCACCTTCACGTAAAAAAGATACAGTAACAACTAGTTATGCGTTAGTTGTTGCTACTAAAAATACCTGCAGTTTAAGAAACTCGTCTCAGATTGCAGCAGAAGCTGCAGCCTCCGATCTGAGAGCTCGATGCATCATCCTTTGCTTCCTCAGATACTCGTTAAGGGAGTCAAAGAATTGATGTCTTAAAACATCTTCAGCACTAAGTCTATTTCTTGGATTAACTGTTAGACACTTGTCTATCAAATCAAACAACGATTTAGGGACCTGCTCAAGAAATTCAGGTCTTCTTGAGTGAGTTTTGCACCAGGCTTCCAAGTCGCATGACTGCAAGTATCGCTCATCAAGTAACTCCTGCAATATAAAGGATATCATTAACTAAGGTGACGAGTAGGCTATCATAATCATTTTGCTTCATTTACCATATTAAAATCCCAGTATTTTAGCACGTGAAAGGTATTGTATAAATGTTTATTTTATTTAACTTAAAATTTATAATAAATAAATACTTTTCAATATATTAATTATATTACAATCATTTTATTGATTTTATTATTTATAAAAATTAACTACAATAAATAATAATTATCTTCAAATATTTCGTAATTATAACATTATAGTAATTTTTATTTTATTAATCATTATAATATATAATTCTTAATTATATTCTATTTATTATTATCATTAATAAAATGTATACACAAACACTTTATGCATACATGTTTCTGATAAATAAAATATATTATGATTCATTGTTATTTTTAATTATTGATAATTAAAAAATACGAATTTCAATTTAGAACTAAAAAATATTAAAAACAAGATTGAAAAAGATAAAGAAATTAAGAAAATTTTCTAAAAACATTATATAAAAAGGGATTAACAACTTTTTTTTGTAGTAACCTGAATTCGGAGCTATTACACTAAGCATATCAACTGTTGATTACAAAAGTCTTTCGGCGAGCAACCATCATCTTAAAACATACCATAGAATTAATTTAAGGACATTTATTTACTAGTAAACACTATATTTTGACTAATGAAGTTTAACCAATTATCTACTGCGACACAGATCCTAGATAAAGAATTTAATGGTGTTTGAAATCCCAAAAATTAAATGAATATTTCATTTATAAATATATTATGAATGAAACTATAAGATAAATAATAAATATTTTCATTGACTCGAAGATTATTTCAGTTTATTATTTTCCAATTATACTACGAAATAAGAGATCATTACCACAGGAAAAGACACTTCACGGTCATGTAGCTTGGCCACTTCCCAAAACTCTTCACTGCCCCGCAATTTAACAATTTCTTTTATGTTCCTGAAACAAAACTTAGTTAGCAAGAAAAGACAAACAAAAAAACATCATAAGAAATGAATTTGACAGGTGAGTATTACTGTTCAGGGTCGCCAGTGAAAGGAGTCTTCCCGATCACCATGTAGAGTAGAGTGACGCCAGCTGACCAAATATCAATCTTCTGTCCCTGATGCTGAGATCTTAACAAAACCTGAAGAAAAAGTAGAACCTTTAATTGAAAACTACTGAAAAACAAAGCAATACATAATTACAGAGCAGTTAAATAGCTTCTCTAGGTAACAAACTTAAATTTCGCATTTAGGTGTGTCATCCAGTGCAGTGATGAACCTTGATCGGGAAAATACCACAAATTTAGGGAGTTTTATTTCCACTTTTGCGTCTTGTTTTCAGTTTTGTTTTTACTTTTTAATTATAAAACTATCTCATTTTTTCAATATCCTCTTTGTTCTCAAAACAATGTACCGGACAGACGAAACAAAAGAAAATGTTTTAGAATGAAGCTTTTACAGATTGAATGCAGCACGTAAACTTAAGAATTAAATATCAGATCTTACATTGTTTATTTCCTCTCTTTCCCTGCTCAAGGGAAGTTTTGTTTTAAATATGAAAATGTAAAAGAGACCAATAGTCTCATTGGGTGAAACGATATTTCAGACTACTGTCATGTACACAATTAAATCATTCAAGTCATGGGCATCTCAGACAAATCATGGCCATATGCCCGTATTTGACAGGAAAGGGTAAAATCCCCGTAATTAAGTTTCTTTAGTCTGCAGGAGACCACAATTTGTATGACAAATGAAACAAAATGTAATATATGGGATACTAAGACCTATAGTACAACCGGTAAATTAGCTTAGTGAACCAGTTGAACCTTACACGGACTCGGAATAATTACTATTCTAACAAACCGAGATAGGTTGAAGGAAAAAGGGATCCCATAAGAATAGTGATTTATAATAAACCTGACACAAATGCTTCACTTTAAACTTCCTAACCAATATAAGTTTCCCTTTCCTAGTGCTAATTATGTTGCATATTTTCTTTGTCTATAAGTCTCTGAAAATGACACTCCCTATGTCAGCATACTATCTGCATTTGGATCAACATATAATTGAGCCTCTAATTGGGTGAAAAGATATGCAAGTCAATGGAATTGACAGCATAATCTTACCTCCGGTGCACGGAATCCTTTGGTTCCAACACATGAACCTTCTTTTTTCTGTTTTCCATCTCCTGCAAAACATATAAACTGTTAATATGCTAAGGGGAGCAATAACAGTCTTCAGAACGCAAAAGTTCGGCAATTAGAGTCATACCTTTGCTTCTCAATAATCCCACTCCAACAGATGAATGCATAGGCATCGGGGTAATATGAAAACTCTTGCCATCTACCCTGCTTGAGGGAGCAGTAACCCTTTTTCTTTGAGAAGAAGGACCTATTATTGAACTGTTGTTTCCACATTTCATAGTATTCACAAAGCTGATAAGCTCCTTTCTTCCGTAGGAAGGTAAAGGTTCCCTGAGCCTCTCTGCAGAAGCAGTCTTAGTGCTAGCATCTCTCGCAGAAGTTATACCAGAGCCGTCTGTTCCTTGTGCTCTAAGTAAACTCCCACCAACAATGTCGGGACCATTTTTCAAAGGACCAGTATAAGCCTTTTGCTTTACATGCCTATTAAGTTCAGAATTATTTTTATAATCCGCCAGAGCCCTCTTATTGGATGTTAAAGACTTGCTGCCTCCAAGGTTCTTGCCTCGGACCAAAGGGGCAGGACGAGAAGAGAGAGAAACATTATGGGATGATGCAACCGGGCTTGGTTTAGATGATTTACCTGAAGAGAAGCGCAAACTAATTAGGCGGATCATATTATGAAGATCATTGAAAGTAAAACTTACCAAAGGAATGTTTGAAAAAAAAAACTATGTTTAAATAAACTTCTATATAAATTAAAGGTAAATAGTAGATTTCAATACAATAAGTATTGACATATTCTGTTTTTAATACAATATAATAAATTACAATTTTAATATAAAATTTTAATTTTCTTAATTTTGTTTGTTAATGATTGAAATAACTAAACACGTGTTTGGTCTTCAGTAATTTATTATATGTGTTTACTGCAAGAAAAATTAACCTTAATATGTAACTAAAACCTTTTAACTCTTGGCTTTGTTTGTAAATTTAAGATCTTAGTGATTCCTCCAAAGCTAAGTGCATATTACCGTTAATTCTTTCTATTAATAATAAACACATATGATTATTACTGAATAATTAATAGAATTCAAACAAAATTAATACAATTAAAGTTGCTATACTAAAAGTGTAGTTGTTTAGCTTTTTTTTTTTTATGTTACGAAAAAACTCTTTCATCTACTAGAAGGAAGTAATTATAGAAAATTTTATCTAAATAAAGCTTAACTGTAATAGGGGGTTAGAGGCAAGAAAAATGTTATTTATGTTCTACGAGTAAGTCATCTTTAATCGTGAAATTAACTAACCAAGTAACCAATGAGGCACCTAGTCTTTTATTTTATTAAAATTACAAATATCATGAGAAAACTAAATATTCAGCCGGTTCTATTTCTCAAAAGAATAAGCAACGGATAAGTGAAAAGGAATCTTACTTCCAACGTTGTTCTTCTGCTTTAAATCCTATAAAGAAAATATCGAAATCCATCAGTGTCAAGATTAAAAGAATCACAGTCAAAACTCCTGACAAGAAGCGGAAATAGAAGCAACCTACCATGGCAAGGTTGAAATCAATAAGGTAGCCTCTGCTTAGCTTTCGAGAGAAAAGGAAGTTTCCAGGCTTAACGTCTCTGTGAACAACTCCCTACGATTTATAGAGTTTGAATTTCTCAAAACAATTGTATTTAGTGTCCTTTTCAAAGTCACATGGCATAATGATTGACAATGGGGAAAATACCTCTTTGTGCAAGCAATAAAGGGCCCTGAACATGCAATACCCGTACCATTGAAGCTGAACTATATCAATTTCTTTTTTCAAAACCTGCAAATTGAGAAGGGAAACTTATCTCCATTAAACATAAATGTAGAGCAGCTAAGAGTATTCGAATGAACCCATTAAATTAAGATTGAAAAGGACACAATCTCTTGCGTATCTTTTTCCAAAACCTAAAGAAGTAAAAACTAAATCTATTAAAGAGGAATTCTTCAGGATACTTATGAGCTAATTAGTTTGACGTTGGGAAAGGCTAAAAGGGGAATGCATCTCCTGAATTCGATTGATTGATAAGAAATTAAAATGTACGAAACAGAAAGCAGATATTCTTTTTTTCTGATGAAGAAAATATAAATTGTACACAGTTTCAGCAATTACCTCAGGTCTCTCATGCTCAACGTGCTCTAAAACAAAGCAGTCGGTGTTGCCATTTTTTAAAGAACCTTCATACTTTATTACGAAATTTTTACCACTGTAACATGCAAAAAAAAATATTAACAAAGAACAGAATGCATTGCGGCTTAAATATAAAAAATATTTTACTCTTATGCCTTATACTTACCCAAAACGCTCGAGCATATTCCGTTCAGTAGTTACGTGGTTTTTATGAGCATTACTATGAGGACCTGTAAAATCACACGTATATATTGGACCATCAATATCAATTTCTTAAAATGCATTATTCCAATCATATAGTAAATTAGTATAGGTAAAGTAATATCAAAATTATTACATACAAAAAATAGCTTCCAGTGTCTATTATAAGTGGGAAACTGAAAGCAAGAGGTATGAACTGAATTCTTAGAGAAAATTAAGTCCCTTTTTTTATCATAACACTAATCGCAGAGGCACGGAATTAATATAAAGGATAGGTGTCATTTACATTTTATTGCAACCCGTTTTCCATCAGTAGTTCTTTGAGCACGGTAAACAGTGCCATAACCACCTATATGGAAAAAAAGAAAACGTCAGCGCAATTTAAATATTTCTTTCCATCAAGAAGGAAGTGTAGGAGAAAGAAAGAGTCCAAATACCTGAACCTTCTTCTTCCTCTATTGTAAACGATTCAAATGATGGATATGCTTTTTTCTCCACCTGATTCAAAAAAATAACCAAAATGGACGATGTGAACATACAAGGAACCTCGTAATCAAATGGTCAAAATGATCCTAAAAGTCACAGGCTATTTCAAACAACAGCACACCTTAGTAGTAGCGGAAATATTTTCTGCCATGTTCTCTTTATGATTTTGCTTCCTCGTTGTAAGTTTCTGATCATTTTTACGTTGATCAACATTTTTTGGAACATTACATTTATTGCTGGCTAGTGAATCTTTAAGAATCTGTGACTTCGAGTGTAGATCATTCTTCTGTCCGCCCTTTAATGTGCTAGAAGATTTCAAAAGCCGCTTGGGATTTGAAGAGGAATTAGCTATTTTATAAGTTATTGTGTTTCTCTCAATCTCCATTTTTTCCAAACTTATTGCTTGGGCAGGGTTCTTTTGTTTCAAACCATATTCTTCTCCACAGAGTGCAGCATTGACCATCTGAGTAACATCTTCCTTGTCTCTATTTGTGCTAGCATCAATCAGCCCCTTCTTTGAACCACTTTGTACCTCATCATCTTCATTAGGTTTTCCTGGTAGATTTTTGCAAGCATTGCTTTCACCTGTACCATCTTCCACGTGATGAATGCTGTTTACTTCAGTACAGTCATGCCTAAATGTGTCAAAATAATCCATTTTCTTCCCGAATCCAAGGCTATTAGCATCAATGCCGTTTTTGCATATTGAGGGATCTAAGAGAGCACGGTCAACGCGGAGATTACATGCCATGAATCTATTTATGTCTGCTAGCTTTGGACCGTTTAAGTCTTTGATGATTGATTTAGAAACCTCTTCATTAGACATGGTTGGGCTGGGATCATTATTGGCTTGCCTATGTTTAAAATTTGGCATTAGACAACCTGAACGCTTTTCATTTTTATCAACACGCAAGGGGAATACAAAATTCCCGCTACCTATATTCTGTGATTCAAATTTTATTACATGGAAATTTCTTCTCATCAGAGCCTCTGCAGCATCAGCAAAACTCTGCACGCCAAAGAAAAGTGCCAGAGATTGAACACCAAATTCAGCATGAAATACAATTGATTGCTATATATATATATATATATATATATATATATGTGTGTGTGTGTGTATGTGTATCGCTCTATAAGAGGCTGATTAAAGATGCATCCGTGTGAACGACAACTCCTATTAATCTGTAATTTTTATTGTAATAACTAATGAGAAAAGGACTAGAACTAATATATTACTATTTTTTATTAAAATGAAAAATAAAATTCTCTAATTATTATGATATTTAATCTTTTAATTGATTTTTTTTTCATAAAAGGCTTCCAAACTATAAACTAAGACATTGATATTTAATTCTTCGTTAATATTAATATACTAAATAATAATAAGCATTTATTTCTATAGCTTATTTTCCACCTGACTCTGATGCACCCTAAATGAAATCAATGCAAATTATTCTCAATCAAGTGGGTTACACTGTCGAATATCAAAGCCACACACTAGCTAACCAAATTCATTAACAATGTATGATTAAGAACGCCATTGTGATTCACTAGTATTAAATTAATTTATCGTTCAAACAAAGTGCCCGTACATACTTGCCTGCGATGAGTCGAAAGGCAACCAATTTATACCCTCAGAAATTGAAATTTACGAATAATAATTATGGAAGATAATCTAAAATAACATTACAATATCACTTAAACTAATTTTATTTGAAAATGTTGCCATACTTGATTTTCCAGTTCAAATAACTTAATGTAGCTATCGTGAATAATTAAAAAAAATACTGAGATTTATTATTACCTTTCTTTAGAAATAAAACATCTAAGATAAATTACATTACTTCAAAAGCAATTTTAACCAAAAATCAATATTCAAAATTATCACCTAAACCCACAAAATAATCACAATCATCACCTAAACGGTTCTATTTCTATTTTATTCTCCAGATTATATAATAAATGCAAGAAAATGAAACCCACTCATAATCAAGCAATTGTCACATATCACAAACACAAACTGTAGTCAATCAAAATTACCAATCCACGTGCATATGACCATCAACAAGCACAAGCATCAGTGCCTTTAGATTCACATTGGAGCCTTTAAGTTCTCACTGAAATATAATCTAGCGTGACTTTTAGTTAAGCGTTCATACGTGATTATACATGCGCATTGGATCTACTATTGGTTTTGATTTGAGTATTGTTTAAGCAGCTTTTGCATGGATAAAAACTATAGACATTCACTTTCAAAATAAGAATAAAAACACTGAACAGCAATTCATGCACTCTAAAACCAATTCTAACCGGAATCAACTATACAAACGCGGACCTAAAAACACAATAATCGGTGACACTCCTCCAACCTAAATATATCACAGCACAGAATCAAAGTTACGTGTCTGAAGTGCATATAATCGTGAAGAAGTAAAAACAAAAATTAGTGCATTTAGATTCACATGGAATCATCAAATTTGTCATTGAAATGCCACCTAAGGTATTCGCTAATTCTTTTATCTTAATGTTCGCCTCATTGGATGCAAGTAGAATGAACATAATTCATGCCACTTCAAAAATAGCTTTAACCAAAACATCACTCACAAACAGACAAAATGATGAAATAAGAATGACAACGGAATACCTGGAACGACATTTCCCGAATTCCATTCCCAATCGCTAACCTCTTGTGCTCTACTCCATCTGCCGTCGCCAAAATATCAATAAAATCAAATCAACCACAGAAACTAAACATAAATCAGAATTCAAATTGAAAAACTAATAGAGAAATGCACCTTCCGCCGAGTCAAATAACAACTTGCGTTTCCTGAAACGGTGCGTTTGCGGTTCAGGAGAGAAACGGAGAGAGAAGAAGCTTCCGAGGGCGAAAATCGCACTAAGAGAGGGCGTGACGAGTCCGTTGTCAGTGACAGAGAGCGGTGAACCAGGGAGAGAACTGACATAGCAGACAAAGTCCGGCGAGACGGCGAATAAACGGCACTCGGCGGCGAGGCGCTGCGGATAGACTGCGTGGCCGATTCGGAGGAGGAGTGCGAGAAGATGCCACGATTTCTCTTCGAGATCAAGTTCGAATTCACACTCCGCCATAACCATGGATCGAGATTCGTTTCAGATCGTGTGACAAAGTTCAGAGAGAGAGAGAAAGAAAGAAGCGGGAAATGAAGTGAAGAGAAGAAAAGAGAGTTTTGGATTTTGATTGGGGGTTTTGTGTTTGGGCAGTTTTCCCGCTTCTTTTTGGGAGAGAATCCTGTATAAACTATGAGAAATGAGGCACACCTGTGACGCGAAATCTTGACCGTCAGATATAATAATAAGATAATTAACGAGTTAGACGTCCTATGGTTTCAGTCAACTTTTAAAAATTACAAATAGAAGATAATAAATTATAATAAAAATAATCATATTACATAAATATTTAAATAAATATAAGAATTTAAGGATAATTTAGTTTTGTATTAATTAATTGAATACTATTTTACAGCTGAATTAGAAATCCAATTGACTTTGAATAAAAGAATTATCTTTTACTTTACTATTTTTATTTTTTTTATTTCAAACATATTTTAAGCATCTGTAATAGAATTTTGTACGATTTGAGTTCTTGCATTATTTATTTATTATTAGATTGTATTTTGTCTAGAAATGTGTTGGTCTTAAGAAATTTAAATTAAGATGTTAAAGTAAAAAAAATTAAATTTATGATAATTAGATAAATTACGTAATCATCTTAAACATGAAAATAATAAAAATTTACTTAATCAAGTTACATGTCTAAAATATATAATTATATACATTTAAAATATTTACTATTATCTTAAATAATATTTTTTATTTTTAGTATTAAATTAACTATAATTAATGATAAATTAAAATTTAAGAATAGAAAATCTAAAATTAACAAAAAAGTTATAAAAACTAAAACTAATTTATGTTTTAATATTTGTTAAATTACTTCAAATTAACAATAACATTGTCATAATATACCTATTTTAAAATTTAATAATTTACCAAATACAATAATTTATGGGACAAATGTAAAATGTATTCAGTATTATAAAACTGTAAAACATTGAATTAAAAATTATTATATTGATCAATTTAATTTAATAATTAAACAATTATTTTGAAGGAAATCTATATAAGAATGTAAAACTGTTTTTAAAATATTAATTTTTTAAATTAATAAAATGTTTAGTGCTGACTTGCCAATCAACATTTTATAATATTTAATATCAATTGAAAAATATTTAAATACTAATTAACTAAATTATGGAATGTAAAAATATAATTTCTTTAAATAATTAACTAAAAAATAAATTAATACTAACTTAATAAAGTTTTATGACACAATAAAGTATAAAAAAATACATGGCTGTATGAGAAGGAACAACAACCAAAAGAAATACTGTGTAATAAAAAATGGAAGAATTCCATGTAATAAAATATTTAAGCATATTTTTTTCCTTTTATAAAAGTCTTTTTTTTTTATTTATTACTGTTATTTTATAAACATGACAAATAATTATGTATGAAAAATTATAAATATAACTCAAAAGAAATTTTTATTCTTATAAATATAACTCATATCTATTAATCTTGTTGTAATGACTCCATTTAACTTTTATTTTTCAATATATTTTACATCAAACAAACATAAAACAATAATGTAAGTATATTAAAATTCATTTTCTTATAAATTTTTAATCATACAAATTACTTAAATTACCTTTTAAAATAAAAAAAAGAACAAGATGCTGTTAAACCCTTGTTTTTCTAGTCTCGCACTTTTCCTTTTTTGGTTGTTATTATTTCAAAAGTTATAATAATTACATGTAAAAATAAAAATTATAAACAATTTTTTTTAAGCAAATGACATTATTAGCTTATCTTTATAGTTTGATTTTCCTCTTTTAGTGAGAAAATTATACTCTGTAAAAAAAATCATTATAATAATTTAGAAATAAAAGAATAGTCATTATAAATGTCCAAAAAAAAAAACTTGATAACATTATAAAAGGTATTGGCAGTTTAAACTTTTAGACATCAACAAATATTTTCTCTCATTTTGGTTGTAACTTTTAGGATTTTGTTTTCTGTCATTGCCACAAATTCTTTTCCTAAATTTCTCAAATTTTAAAATCAAATTCTTCCTCCACATTAACTACTGTTATTTAAAAAAAAAAAAAAAAGCTAACAAATTCATTTTAGTTCAGTTACAATTAACTGAGTACTATTTTAATAGCTAACCAGATGACTGACTGACATATTCATTCTGTAAACACTACTAATTATATATTTTTTTCTATTATAAAGGAGCAATTATTAGTAACATGTAAAACTGACTATTAAAATTTGTAATTTTAGGTCTTTCAAAAAAGACATTTACTGTATCTTCTATGTCTATAATTTAATCATATGTTCTTACTTTAAAATAAACGCATAATAAATATTTATATAGAATTCAAGACATTTATTAAGTAAATTTTATGTAAATAAATCTCAGGTCCGTCCCTAGAAAGAACTTTGACTCAAAACTAAATAAATTGTGTAAATAAAATATTTTCCATCTCAAAGAAATTCTCATAAAAGTAGCATTTCCGCATCTCATGCTGACAAAATACTTCCAAAATGTAGCATTTGGGATGATCCAACCGTGAAAGCAAGGCAATGAAAGAATAATAACTAAGCCATGCATAAAAACCAATCCAATAAACACATTAGTCCCAGGGTTACACCCTCAAATCTAAAATTCCATTTCATGTGAATACAGAACCAAATCATATTCACAATTATAAAGTCACTCTATCAGATGTTCAACTCCATTAGCAAAACGGTTCCAAGAGGATGAAAGCATGATACTAAAAGCATCTTAGATAGGTTTGATCTTGAAGTGAAGTGAAATGAGAGAGAAGACAAAGCACTTCAGATCCTGTAAACAGTAATTATAACAAACAGAATAAACCAAAGGCATTAGTTGACAATATCTGGTATTCACATCTGCTAATAATCACAACACTGCCCTTCCTAAGACTTAGTGAAGTATAATCAGAACAAATGAATTTTCAAATATCAGTTAAAATGACATTGGATTTTGAAAATGAGATTCTTACATTATTGGCGACTTTGTATGGTGATCTTTGTTAGGTCACTTTATTTTCATTTTTCTTCAGAGTTAATATAATATTTTACTAATTTTCATAGACCCTGGTCAAGGAAGCTGTTTAATTTCTCATTACTTACTTACAAAGTCTTTAAGATGATAATAGGAGTCCAAGATCTGACCTATATGCCAAGAAATTCTTCCATAGGCTTATTAAAAGCCAAGTCAATGGAAAATTTCTCCTAAAAGACTGGAATAAGTATACCTTCTATATTAATTCACGTGTGTGGGTTGTTTCCCTTCCCACAAGGTACCCATGAGAATGCACCACACATTTTCATCTCAAGGATAATTTTAATGCCAAAAGAATTTCAGCTTGATAACTAGACAGTTATTTTCTAACTCAATGCTGACCATTTAATACGACAAACTACATAACCATAAGCTGGCTGTTTTTTTATTTAACCTAAAACCACTTGAAGTTCACAACACCAAAGAAACGTCCTTCATTTGACTTCAACTGGACACATAAGAAAACTGGCCCAATGCAAAGCTCAAGCTATGACCAAGAACAGCATTCAGAATGATTCATGATGACATATTTCCTCACTCAAAAATAAATAACTGACAGTTATTACTCAGGATAATTTAAAAAGCATTCTGGATGGATGTGACAAAGAACAGGACCATCAAGGGTAAATGATGCTCTGATATTATCACCAATGGTTACAAGGGATGAAGTATTGTAATAGAAGACATAATTTTTATTTGCTTCCACATAAAATTACACCTGGTCTGTATAAGAAACAATCAAAGAGCTTAATAACTTTGAACCAAGGGGGATGGTTTGCGGAACCTCAGTTGATATGACATCATTGTATGCCTATGAATCAGGGATTGTACATTTCATTCATATTCTCTGTATCGAGGTTGTACTGGTTCAATCAATTAGAGATACTCTTCAATCTGTCTCCTAAGATTTCATAAAACAAAGAGTTTAGCAAGGTTTCCTCACTTAATAAACCTAAATCGGTAAACACCCAAATGTTCTTTATGTGGGGACTGCATAAACTGACTTATAACAATAGAATAAAAAATATTGGATCTGTCAACCGGTTTAGTTTCCCATACATGACTCTGACATCTACCAAAACCTGAATGAGATTCTCCTTGACCTGGTACCAACATGTTTGGATACATAAGGCTGTCAACTGGTTTATAATTCAACGAACCATTTTCTTCCAATATGTTTGAATGTATGTGGTTCACTTTCTGAAATAATACCTTACAATTTGATTCGAAAAGACCATGCTCTGAAACTCAAGCGTCAAGACATATTACTTATGGGTTCCTACAGAAAATTGTTATTATTGCCCAATATGAACATATGAACCTAGTAAAGAAAATTCACGAAATTGTATCAGGGAAACAACCCCTTGCACTTTCAGAAAGGGAGTTTTGAAGGAAGCTAAACAGACTTATAGTGTGATTGGCTTTCTGTTGAGCTCACTGCCTATATAAACCAAATAAACCTTTAGCCTAGCACATCCATAATTGTTGATACAAGGAATCCATAATCGTACAGTTCATATTCTCGTAATCAACCACACCCTTGGATACTTAATGTAGGTGTCTACAATTATCTAGCTGGTAATTAATACCTTTGTACTCTTTTCCTACACACAATGTTCCTCATTCTATCGCCTCAGCAAATGGCTCTAAAGTTGATCCCAAAGGCATTGATCAAGTTTCACTCCCACTCCCAGCACTTGTCTTTAAAATCAGTTTTCTTATAACTGGCTGCCTTTTAAATTTAATTTCTTAGTTAACATACTCTATTAACTAGTTTAATAACCTTCGGTTCGAATTCCTTTATAATACAAGACCATGTGTAAGACACAGATATTTAAACGGGCCAAGAATCAGCGGGCTTTTGCACTGCTACTGAATATCCTAGTCTTCTTCACAGCCACATGGGTCACCCAGTTTGTCAAAGATTCAAAGTTTTGAAAAATGGTTTTGGGCAGTGCAAATTACAGTCCTTAAGGTATATATCATATACAATAGGGAGCATATTCAGGCTTTCTTAGACAGGACAAGAGTCAAATTGAGTCACGCCCACTTTTGTTACTCATTCTAATGTTCAGGGTCCAGGTCATGTTTCAACATAATCAGGTTCCAGGTATTTTGTAACATTAACTGATAAATAATACAATTTCTAAGTCATAGGGATGCAATAATCCCAACAAACTTCAGTGTATTCCCTTTCCTTCCAAGTCTGATAAAGACACTACTACTAACTGAAACATTAAACATACAACCCTGTCTTAGTGAAATGTTTGGCTAATAACTAAGGCCTATTGCTGCTATATGTATTGTGTGAAATGAGCATTGCACCCTTAAAAAAAAAATAAAAAAAAATAACGGAAATTCCTAAAATCTATCATAACCTCTTCATTGGAGTTAACTGGTGGGTGGAGTATGCACAATCCAAAATCATACACAAATCAATCAAAATTCAAAACCACAATTTCACCTGAACAAGGTAGTAAAAGATGCGAAGCCCTTCCGGGTCAGCACTGCTCTGAACATCCACCAAAGACCCAATCTTCGAGGTTGTGAACGATATGTGCTCATTCCCCATAACAATCTCCAGCTCCTGCCGCCCCACCCGGTCCGGCTCCGGCCAGTTGTTATCATCTTCCTTCATAATCTACACACCAAACAAACTAACTAACTAAACGACGACGAATTCACAAAAACGACACCAAGCGGTTAACTTAGTAGGTGAGTTTGCAAATTAGGGTTACCTCGCTTTCGGCGATGATGCGACGGCACTCGCGGAGAACGGCGGGAGTGAGGTAAACCTCCTTGCGGATGATGGTGTCGTTTTTGTAGTTAGAGTTGTTGGCGTAGCGGAGCTTCCCGTCGGGGCGAAACTCGAACTCCAAGAACTCGTGACCGAACTTCCCCTTGTGACCGACGTAGTAGCGGAGGTAGAATTCGTTGTTTTCCTCTTCGCTCCCCATTGAAACCACCGCGAATCGAAACGAAACGCTCTGAATATCGTTGTTGAACAGAGAAATTGTGAGGGTTCAAATGTTGCGAGGGTTTTGTGAAACGACGACGAATAGATGAACAACGTACCTCTGTGGGAGAAGAAGAACTGCAGAAGCGGTTTCTAGGGTCCCTTCTTCTGAACGATTTCAAATGAAGTTCAAAAGAAAGAGAGAGTGTTTTTATTTTATTTTTTTCATGTTTTTAAGAATTTCATGTTTTTTAAATTTCTTTAATTGTAATGAAAAAAATATTATGTATTTTTAACATAATGTGATCATTTTTTTAAGCTGTATTATTATTTTTATAAACAGAATAAAAATAAATATTTTATAAATATATATACATATATTATTATAAAGACTATCAACTTTATCTATTTAATTATATATAAAATGACATAATTAATATGACGAAAAATTACGTTGACTATAATCTATAGTTATGATATTATATAAATTAATGAAAAAAATAATTTACAACTGCTTTTTTATACACATAATTTTTTTATAATTTTAATAGATACTTTTTATTTTGATAATTGTTATAATAATTCATTTTGAATTACATATATTTTCTTTTACTATCGTAAAAATTTGTAAATACTAAAATGATGTTAATGTTGGAATATCTTTGTGACATTTAAATTTGTATTGTTTTACTATTATAATTATTATCATGAGATAATCATTTTTATATTCTAGCTCATTTGAATCTTAACATTGTTTTAATCCTTGTTTGAATATAGTTTTTGAAATTTAAAAATTATAAGGGTAAAGTTGGTATTTTCTTTAGGTTTTGGAGGTGTCTCAAGAAGGCTTGAAAGTACAGGAGGAAGAAGCAGTCCAAGTTGTGCTATTAAGAGCTTTTGGACCAGGTCGTTTAGGCTCAGAAATTCCATAATGTTAAGCATTTTTTTTATATTTTCACCTCCAGTTTTGCTTGTTTCTTTACAAAAGTCTGGGCTCATTTGTTCGGCCCAGGATTTTTATTATTTGCCATTTGTTTTTCTATATGCACCATCAACCTTTTACAAAACAATCTAGGTTCTCTAGTTTTGTCTCATCATCTCCATAATCACTTGTCCTTTTATTAATCATGTCTTTAATATAGTAATTAACTTTTTAGCTTAAATAACTTTTATATACTTGTTGTATGACTGTACGTATTATCTTGTATTTAATTATAAAAGTTTTCAAATAAAAATAATTGTTTAAGTATTCGTATTAAATTATTTAAAATACATTTTTTAAAAAAAAATAATCGTTTGAGAATTTGGATAATCTTACACATCATTTTCTACTTAGTATTTCTTTTTTTGAAAAAAATATATTTTTTTCTAAAATGAAATTCACACAAACAATCAACTATATTGGTGTATAGTTTATACTATATTTAGTTATTGTATGATTTGCAAAGTTTATTAAGCATAATGGTTCACACTATCATACATGTTAAACAATGTGAACTTTAAAAAAAATGTCAAATCTAAAAGTATTAAAATTGAAGAAATTAAAAATATATAAACTCACAAAAAATTTTTTTTTTTTAGAATTACGTAAGCTCTGATATATCATTGTGAATAGAAATATACAAGAACAAAGTTAAAATCCTTATTGAGTCCAAATAAAAAAATTTAAAAATATTTTGTTTATTCTCACATGTATTTTATTTCATTTTTTGGGGGAGGGGATGGGGAAAAACATTTAAAAGAAACTACATTCGTTTTACTTATTTTAATTAAAGACATTTTTTTAGGACAGATGTTGCTGTTGTTGGGTGTTAATATCCTCCCTACATGTAACCGAATTCCAAACATAAATTCAGTTTTGTAAATCATTTGTTTTAAAGGTTCTTAGTGACGACTTCCATATATTTTTAAGTTTTTTCGTCATCCCGTCGTGACCCGATTGTGAAACATATAAATGAAATAATGTTATTTATAACAGTTGATACATTCCGAAAGACTCGTATTAAGCATGTTTCAGTAGAGACTAACATTAACTCATTAGAAACACCATTGGTAAAAGCCAACATCAGTTTCTTCTGTCATCTTATATCTATTAACAAAAGTCTTATACCATGTTATTAAATCATTAGTGAAACATAAAATATCTACTTTTTGTAATGAGTTTTATGCTTAATGCTATGATTTTTAAAAAACACATTCATAAGGATCACACCCATAAGAAGGCAACACACACATAAAAAAGACAACACACCCGTGAAAGGACAACACACTTATAAAATGGCATATCATACAAGTACATGCATCTTATCATCATCGTCATCAATAATACCATAACATCCAAACACACATGTATATAGACTAACACACACATATCTATATATGCACAAACATCTTAACATATTAGTCGATCAAGTTCTTCTCCCTTGTAGGACATTGCTTTCTTATAAAAAAAAAACTTCATTGATTTAGCTATTTCACATTGCTTGAGGAATGTCACTTTTTGTGTCACCCAACAAGTTCAAAATTCATCATTTTTATTACTTCTTCAATGCTTGAGTGACTATATTATTGCTTAAGTTTTAACAAATATTTGCATGGTCTCACATTCTAGAATTTCATGCACCACCATCTAACTTCAACACTTGAGTGATCACTGATGCTTTAGTGACCATTCGTTGCTTGAACATCACTTGTTCTAGAAGAAAATTATCTCAACCTCTCTCTCACTCAAGCCTCCAATCATTATTTGTTCTATATTTTCTGTTACTTGAGTGTCTATGCTATTGCTTTAGGAAACATTAAGTAGTTCATGATTACTCATCAACAATCATCTATCTTATGGTGATAGAACAAATTTTATCTGAAATACCTAAATGACAAACCCTGAATCTTAAATTCTAAAATTTTACTTAAAAGATACATACCAACAAACAAAATATTTTTTATACATTTTTAAACTTCCTCACAATTAAACCCTATACCAAGAACATACCCACTTATACAAAACTAAAAAAAAAAAAAGAGAAAAGGAAAATTAAATATTTAGTAGGTAAGAAACTACTTACCCATGTTCCTACTTCCTCATAGTTATATTTTGTTTATAAAACATATAACTTCAAACATTATAATTTTAGAGAGACTTCAAAGAAAATAAAATTTTAAGGAAATGAAATTTATAATAAAATAAAAAATTAACATTTATACGTTATTTATAATTTTCTTGACATTTATTTATTTAAAATTATCTATATTAAATTTCATATCTCAATCATCCAAAAATAATTTTAAAAAATTATCAAGGGGTTGTTTTGCAAATATAAGTGCTTAAAATAATGTCCAACTCTTTAAAGTTAAAGATTGTTTATAAATCAGTTGCCGTTATTGAACAATAAATTAGTTGCTAAATTCGATATTTATTTTTTGTTTATAAATAAGAGGAAATGAAATTTAAGAAATGAAATTAATGTAATTTCACATTCAAATATTCTATTTTTTTATATAAAAAGTTGAACTGAAACTCATACAGCTATATTAATTTCTATCAAATTTGATTTTTTTTTTGAGTAATAGATATTACAATCAATTATGTGTGTTATTTGATATTAAAAAAAAAAGTGTATATCTATCCAACACAACCCTAAACCAATCAATATATAAACTTTACTATTTTATAGTGGAATCTATCACAATCTTGATAGTACCTCTTGTATGCATTATTGTTGTTGAAAATAATTATTATGCTTTACACGTTAGTTTCTCTCACGTGCTAATTTCTATTTATTTTTTTAATGTTGAATTCTTAATAGGTCAGACATAAGTGTCCAGAAATGTTGGTGAGCATGGATACGAGAATCTAAGAAGATAAAGTAACCATATAAGCACTTCCAAAACGTGGTAGGACTCAATGGACAACAAAACACTAGAGATTCACATGTACAAATGATCATGGTGGACCATGAACAGAACCATGATAAAAGGTGAATAGGGTATATTCAACATTACAAAATAAAACAATATACTAAGAGGTGTGTTAATTAAAAATATTGATTATGTAAGAATGTTATTTAAAATGTTGGTTATTTTACATTTTTTTCAATCATTAAGATTGTGTAAAATGTTATTTAAAATATTGGTTTTACTAAGCAAGAAACTTGACCCTTATTATACACTACAAAAATACGGTTTGAAATTTTTAGAATCTCACTTTCATATTTTTAGGTATTTATTTTGTTACTAATGCATTTGTTTTCTTCATTTTCTTTCTTACACAATATAAGCAGTGTTACTCATGCACTGTCTTAATTTGAAATTGGTTGAAAATTAAAAAAATAAGAAAATAAAATAAAATTATTAAATCAAAAGTAAGACCTATCTGTGTTTTTCAATAAAATTTTCATCTAATGATAAAATCAGACGTGTATATATATATAAATTCAAATTTGAATTGAATAAATTTAAGTTAGAATATCTCAGATAATAAAAGAAATATTAAAAAAAGTGAGATATCTAATGTAAAAGAAGGCACAAAACAAAATGAGAGAAAAAAACATGTTAAGTGTCATTTTAAAAAACTCTCATTTAAGAATGTGAGTGCAAGGGTTAAGACAAAGTGAAAATTATCGACAGTACAACTCTTAAATATAAAAAGGGTACAATTAAGTTAAAATTATAGCACAATAGTGTATTTCACAAACAACTTGTCTTTCTCGGGAGATAAATAAATAAAATAGAAATAAAAAATAAGTTAAGAAAAATAATTGGTAAAAAAATAATTAAATGTTTAATTATTTAATAGAATAAAAATAGGTGATAAATATATTTTTTTTAATTATGTAATTCGACTGATTTAATATAAAATAAATAAGAAATAATATAGTAAGTTTCACAATTTTCTAAAGATTTTTTTTTCTTTACAAAACAGATTATTGATTCTCTTTCCACTTTATTCTTATCTGCTAAACAAGGAATAAAGATATTTGTGAGTTTTAAAACAACAACTAATCCTTTTTTTATCTTGGGTTTGGACAAAATTTTACGATTTTTTTTTTATCTTTTTGTCTTCGATAAATTATTAAATGCAACGAATACTTTTATACAGGAACAATTTCAATCTAATTTTAGTTATACTTAATTTTTATTATAAAATTAATTGCTTCCTACAGAAACCAATTAAAAATTTCCCGAAAAATATAATAAATTAAAAATTATATTTATATTTAATGAATTAGTCACCTAAACGTTTATAATAGAGTGGTCCAAGTTAGGGTGGAGACAAAAGAAAAGACTGGCATGTTACTGGGTACTTTGTTGCACCATTATCACCTTAGCCATTTGTTATTTTATTTTTGTTTGGATTGGGATACAGAATATGTAGGCATGGACATGTCTAGATCTTAATTATGTTCACTCAAATTATAATATAATTTATAAATTTATCTTTTATTCTTTTTACTTTTTAAATTTTGAAATTGTTGCTGAACTTTAATAACCAAGTGATTTCAGTATCTCATTTTATAATTACTTATTTAATCACCATCTTTTGAGGAATTTAGTCACTATTTGAATGCATATATAGTTAATCATATAAGTTGATAAAAAAGGTTATTAGTATAAGTAGTTCTATATTTAGATTATATGTGATTTAATCTTCTACTTGATCATGAAGTGACAATTTAATATACCATTTTTCTCTCGAAATCGACGAGCATTGAAGAAATATTATACTTCCTAATTTATTCGAGATTATATATATATATATATATATATATTATCTCACAAATATTATTATTTTACGAATTTTATGACACATTTTTTTCTCATATTTTACTATAGTATTTTTAAAAGTTTTTACACTTTAATTTATTGATTTTCTAAAATATTAATAAAATGGTGACGTTTCTATAAAATAACGTCATGTTATATATATATATATATATATATATAAATAAATAATATAGTTTGAATATTACATTAATTATAAAATAAAAAATTAAGTGAAAAATGGATAATAATTTTATAAAATAATGATAATTGATTAATGAAATAAAATAAATATAATTTTTAAATTGATTTATGGAAGAAGAACATCGATGGAGAAATTTCCCCTACTGATTGTTGTGGAAAGTGTTTAATGTGTTGTGTTGTTCAGACCTTAGAGAAAGAACTAGAAAAAACAGGAGACAACTCACAAAATATAGAAAAGGGAAAAGCTTTTTAATTGCTTTAAATGCCTTATCTTTTCTCTTCAAGTTTAAATGTAGTTCACTTCTTGCAACATTTGGTTTAACATCATTATACATGCTATATTTTAATGTTTCGTAAAAGATTATAATATATTCATTCACGACTTTTAATTTCTTTAACTAATTTCATAACTATAAATTAATAAATAGACAATTGTAATAAATAATATATATATATATATATATATATAGAATTTTATTTATTAAACAATATTCTTTTATAAAGAATAATTATGATTTTATTATATTTTAAAGTGACAAGGTAATGATTAAATATATTTAATTGGATTTTCAATAGACAACTCAAATGAAAATTTGTAATAATGAAAGAAAAGTAAGACAAAAAATTTATCACACTTAGAACAAATAATGTAAGAGACAACACATTTGTTTAAGCTTCCCAAACATGTATGTGGGTCACATGACAAGTTTATACATCGGTATAATTTATATAATGTTATATATTATGATATATGTTGTTTTTTAGGATATATAACCTTTTATGATTGTGTAGTAGATATGTAGTATATGTGTGGTATTTTGTGGATGTGTGATAAAAAAACTTAAGATGTGATACCAAAGTTCATAGTATGAAACACCATATTTATTAAGAAAATAATATATATTATGTTTAATTAATGATTTGATAAAGTAGATCAATCTATCAAGTGACGAGAAACTGAAAGAAGTTTGTACTTTAGTTTGTTACAAAATAGGTACATGAGCTACCTTGACATATAAACATAAGGATGAATTTTCAATATGCTTCTAATGAGTCAAGTGTCTTTAGTGAGACATGCTTCATATAAGTCTTCTAAAAGACGTCGAATATGACAAAATTGTGATTGAGGATTCTTGTATCCTAGCTGACAGGATTAAGTTATAATTTGTGATGTGTAATGTGTTGAGAACATAAAATATTGAAGGTGGTGGTAAAGAGACTACTCTTTAAGTGTTATGCTTTATTTTGTTAAGAATATAACATTCCAAAAACTATACTAGACACACACATGCACACACACATATCATAATATACAACAATTTAGAAACAATTAGAAATATATCTCAACTTCATTTATACATGTCATCATCACAGGTATGTCACTCTAGTGCCAAAATCTCGCTTGGGTGAGGAACATAACATAAAAGGTTAAGGTTTTGCCAAGATCAAGTATAGTCAATTAAATTTCTACAACTCAAATGAAAACTTGTAGTTGTAATGAGAGAGACAACTCTCTCTCCTCTGGAGCAAATAATGCTTAAGAGACAACATGATTGCTTAAGTGTTGAACCTTGGTCATGGAGCATGAGTTTCTAAAACATGTGAGCTGGGTAGTTTAAGTCTTAGTGAATTTTATTAAGCCCCTCCCCCCTAAAAGACATAGAAGGGAAACTAGATCTCCAAAGACTAGGATCAACCTTTCTCACTTTCATTTTTAAAACAATGTAGTCTACATTGATTGAGAAATGGAGGTAGAACACCTACTCGTCTGTCACCAAGTGAGTGAGGAACGGAAAGTACCCTTAGCTACTTTAAGTTTCCAATGATATGCAATGTATTGGTGGACCTCCATTAAAAAAGAGATACACCTCCATAATAAAACTCAAATTTTATGTTGAAATGATCTTAAGAATGCATTGAGGCGTCGATATATCCCTTCATACTATAACAAAGACCTTATGAATAAGCTCCAAAGGGTCTATAAATAGAACATAAGTGTTAAAGAATATAGAAAAAAGATAGAGTTATACATAATGAGAATAGGGACAAGAGAGGAAGAGAACACACTATAGTTAGGTTCTTGAGTAGGTTGAGATTAGAGATAAGAGATAGAGTGGAACTTCTACCTTATAGAGATTTAGATGATTTAGTACAACTTTGTATTACGATGGAACAACAAAATTTGAGAAAATCTTTATCCAAGAAAGAAAAAACTCATTCTAACAAAGGATATCCATAGGAGGAAAATAATTATAGAAAAACAAAGATTAGAACCCTCTAAGAACCTAGATAAAATAAAAATAAAAGAAAAAGAATAGAGCAAGCCATCTACCTACACTCGTACCAATGAGATAAATGATTTAAGTGTTTATGTAGAGGTCACTAGTCTTTTAAGTGCCCTAACAAACAAGTCATGATTGTAAGGGATAAAGATTTGTATAACAGTCAAGATGTGACTAGATATTCTTCCTTTGAGAAAGAAGAAAAGCGCAACTAGAGCTTCCCATGTTGAATCCGCTTCTAGAGAGCTTTCTTATAATGAGAAGTTCCAATCAACCTAGTACTTTCCAAAGATAATGTTTTTCAAATAAAATGTCAACTTCTTAACATGAATTGTTCTCTCATTGTGGACAATGGATGCTACAACTTTTGTAGTACTAGGTTGGTTCAGATGTTGAGTCTCAACACATTTTCACATCCAAAACCTTATGAACTTCATTAGATATCCCAAACCTTATAAACTTCATTGGATTAAAAAAAATGGGAATGTGATTATGAGTCAAAAATTATAAGTTGTGCTTTTTATATGACACTATACGAAAAAAATATGTGATTTAGTTCTTATAGAAGCTTGTGATATTTTGTTAGAACGATCGTGACAATTTGATCATAACATTATTTATCACGACCATGTATTGACTAAGTACTATAGAATGATTGGGCCTTGTATTTATACCTTGAATAGATTAGGGTTAGAGTAGTCTATCTAGGATTAAAATTGGTCTTTCAACATTGGGAACTTATCTTTCAACGCTTTGTCTTTCACCCACCAATCACTCCAAAATTTAACACACCGACCATCCCTGATACACCATTGGAGTCTACTATCAAACCAATTTCCTTGAACACTCCACCATACATAATCCTTACTGGAGCCTAAAGAAACACCAAAATCCCGCCAACAACCATACCTAGCTTGTAGAATTTCCCTCTATAGGCCCTCCTTAGTAGTCCCTAACCTCTATTTCCACTTAGCAAGTAGTCCATCATTAAAACATCTAATATCCTTAATATCCAGACCATCATATTCAACTGGCTTGCAGATCTGCTACCACTTTACCCAAGCAATCTTCCTACTTATTTTAACGTGTTATTCTTTTTCCTATTTGAGTAATCTTTTTCATCTTTTGCTTCAACCTCTATATTTCATTCTTTATTAAAACATAACTCTTCCATAACTTGTTCATTGTATCCCTAATCATAAACCCACACATCTAAACTCCTAAAGGGTTTTGGACCAATCCACTGAAGTATTCTTGAGAACTAGTAACAAGATACACATCTCTCTAATACATATTATTTACTACTTGGCTATAGGTCCAACCATAACCTCATACTAGGATTCTATCTAATATGCTTTAAGCTGTTACATTAGTATCATACCACTTCTTCCTCCTCCCTCTCATTGGTATATCGAAGAGGTTCTTGTATAAAATTATTAAAAACATTAATTTCCTTCCTCTCTCTTACTTCTTAACTTGAACCTCTTCTTTCTTCTAGTTTCCTAATGGCATTAAAATTTTCTAAGACACATCAAATCCCATATTATATTTTCTTTTATATTTGACTAATTTCCCCTATAAAACTGATTTTTTTATGATAAACTTAAAGTTATTATCATGAGTGTCAATGAGACCGATATAATTTAAATTAATATTAAAAATAGTCAACGTTAGATTAAATAAATTTTAAAATAAAAGTACTGTTGACCAAATTGACTTTAAATAATTTTTTTATTATATTTTTGTGTTGCAATTAGATTTGGTTGATACTATATTAAAATTATTTTAGTCTTTTTGTATTGAGGTGAAATGAGTTAATTAAAGTTATATTAAAATTATTTAAATATTTTGCATCTATGTAAATAATCTTCTATATGTATGAGCCAGTCGATACTAAATTGAGTAGTTTCTATATGTGTAATATAGATTTTTTATTCGATTCTAGATCAACACTAATTACGTTATAGGATCGGTTTCCTCCAATTTGTATTTATTTTTAATCAACACTGAAATGAATACTTAAATCCACTCATAAATTTAAATTATTTTAAAATAAATTAGATAAAATCTATATATTATGTAATATTTGTATTATTTTGATGTAATTCTTGATAGTTTATTTTTCTTCTATTTGTTGGATAACTTTCAATTGTGAGTTTAATGAGTACATTAACAAATAATGATACAAGGTCAAAAGGTAGATCTGGACTATCTACAAATTTGATTCTTAAATTATGCTTGTAAATGAGTTTAATAATAAATATTTTTGAAAAACTAGTGATATAAATAGATAACTTGTAACCTATTTAAATGTATACATCTGAATTGTAAAATTTCTATTAATAATTTAAATACTTAGGTTATATGGGATGTTATATCCGATCCATCACATCCATAGCTAATAATGGAAATGTAAAAAATTAGTTAAATTTATTATTGGTATCCTTTTCACAAAAAAATAGTATAAAGTCTTACGCTAGGTCATGTTGATTAATTTATAATGCACCTGATTAGTTATAACGAAAATATTAGTATTTAGTAACGACTCTATCTCGATAACTTAGATCAATTTCTTTTAATTTTATTTTACATGTATATGCTAAAAGCCTGGTGCAGTCTCATAGTTTATAAATTATTTTCTTTCTATTTCATCTCTAACTTTTTATAAAATTTCTCTTTCTCCCCTTAATTAAGGAACCATTCTAACAGTTTTCTTTCAATATCCTCTTAAATTATATTTATACTATTTATTTTGTTTTAATAAATATTCGGTCACTAATCGAAAATAACAAGTTTTTAAATTAATAAAAAAATCTGAAATTGTAATCTCTTAAAAATACTTTTTGACTATAAAATAAAAAAAAATTATATAAAATTCATGGCACTTACCTCTTTTTTAAGTTATGTTATACGACACCCAACTCTCTTTTTCATATTTTTAATAAACTCACATTCACAATTATTTTAAAAGTTTTTATATAGATATTTAAATTGATAAAATATTTTTAATTAAATAAATTAATTGAATTTCCTTTAATTATTTTAATTTAAAACTATGATTTCATCTTCTAACTATCCCTTTAATTCATAAATAATTTTGTCAAATATATTTCCAAAGAAACACTTATCTCCATACAAGTGATGCATATATATATTTTGGTATTTCTATTGGCTACAAATGTCTATAAATACCCTTCTCATTTGCAAAGAACAACACAAGGTCTTCAACTTCTATTCTCCCTTTGAAGCATTTAGAACAAAGCAATGGCTGCTTTTCTTTTGCTTTTTCTAATGTTTTCTTCTCAGTTGATAGGTGGAATGAATTCACAGCTTCCATCTCCAGCCTATGGAAACCTTATAACCATTCTCAGCATAGATGGAGGTGGTATAAGGGGTCTCGTTCCTGCAGCAGTTCTTCAACACTTGGAAAAGTCTCTTCAGGTGAATCACTAATGAATAATATATACTTTCTTTTCTCAAGAATTAATAACTCACACAAGAGACACATATAAGGCCTTTATGAGTTCCTGATTTCTCTTTTTCTATATATTCTTGAGGATCATGATTTATATATAAATCCTCTCTTTGAACAAAGGTAAAATATTGTATAAATGATGATATTTCACCATGCATATTCATAACTTATTATACATATTTTTGTTTTGTGATTCATGATTTTACTTATCATATTCATGGACATATTTTTTTCAAACATATAGATTGAGGTAGGTAAGAAATTTTTGTACAAAACTTTGTTAAAACAGAAAAGTAAATGCAGTTTTTATAAGTTAAAATTAATTTATTGTTTTAACAGCAGAAAAAAATTAATTAAAGGAAGACATAATGTTAAAAATATGAAATTAAAGAAATTATATAAGAGTTTATGTAAATTAGCCTATATATAAGTTAATTTCATTCCCTAAAAGAAGTAATTGTATTTTTACCTTTTTTAAAAGTGCCTATAGAAAACTTGTCCAAACCAATAATTACAAAGTAGATTGTACCTGCTGTCATAAAACCTAAAAGTTTTCCAACAGCATGTACTTACAATAAGAAACATCTATTTGATCATCTACCCTATAATCTTTTTAATTGTTCCAGAAGATCCTTGACCAAATTCAAGATAAAAGGAGAAGTTCTCATCTACTAAATAACCAAATCCAAGATCTAAATTTAATCAAGTGTTATACACTTTCAACATTTGAGACTTCACCAATGAAAACAATGCCATTTCTATGTAGTCATATATATGACCATGAAACAGCCAAACAAATCACCAGGCCATATAATTATGGAAAAAAAATCTGAAACCACTATTCATTAAATACATATATACTTAACAACTGATTATTTTAATAATAAAATACTAATATATATAGTTATAGAGTGAATGTATCAGGATTTTTAGGCTTAATAGACAATTTTGATGACTCCTAGCCACCCAGAAACTTGTTTCCACACACTGGATGAAACTCTATGTTTTCATACATAGATTTTACTTTGAATACTTGTATTGATTTCTCACAATTAAAGTGAAAATTCAATTTGGTAACTTTAAATATGATGATTTGAGTTTCATGCTTCATACAGAAAGATGTAGTTTAACCCTAGAAGAAACTAATGCACATGAAAAGCTTTTAACAATTTAGTTTGGTTGAGTTGCAGGCATGGGATAAAAGTGCTTCACTAGCAAATTATTTTGATGTGATAGCAGGGACTAGCACAGGAGGACTCATGACTGCCATGCTCACTGCTCCTCACCCAGATGACCCCACTCGTCCTCTCTCTACTACCAGTGATGTCATAAAATTCTATAAAAAATATGGCCCTTCTATATTCAATGAAACTAGGTATTTAGTATATATCTATACATAATTCTGAATATAGTTATATAAAATTACCATGCAAAATATTTTATTCAATATCAGCAGTTCACAACAACAGAAGATCTTTCCTTCTGGTTCTTAAATGCATGCATGAGAAAAAGTAAAAAAATAAAAAGAAATAACTATATACACTGTCACTTATCACTTAATAATGTATATAATACTGTGAAAGAAATAGAGAGAAAAAGTGCTTCAGTTTAGGTGTTTGTGATGTATGGTGAATATGTATATGTATAAATACATTTTTAAATGCAAAAGGAACATGCATGGTCAATTATTTAGCCCAGACTCATCACATACATGTATATGTATGTTTAGTCAAGATTCATGCACACACATATAATTTATCTGAGACTTAATCAGGTTATGATATGTCATGTGTATTTAAATGTTTATGACATGTATGGTTAGGGTAAAATCATCGGAAAAATTTGATTAGTTTTGATGAAAAACATGCAGGGGTTGGGATAATGCATTCCAAGGTCCTAAGTATGACGGCAAGTTCTTGCATAACATAGCACATGAAATATTGCAAAATACACGACTCAGCCAAACATTGACAAATGTTGTGATTCCAACCTTCGACCTTAAGAAACTTCACCCAGTTATATTCTCAAACTTTCAGGTTAGTAGAATATATGATACTACTATTTTCTTTTTACTTAAAAAAAAACTGATGATGTTTGATAATTTGAAAGTATAGATAACATAAAATATACCATTATATATCTCACACTAAAATAGGATGTTCATACTAAAATAATAGCTTTCTTGTTTCCAAAATTTTAGATTTTTTAAATTATCCTTTTTGACAATGCCCTTAAATATGTAAGGAGATACATTAATTTTTGTATTGGAAGAGACACCAGGCATAAAAATAATATTTTTGGCTCTCTTTAATCATATTATTCAAGCTACATGTATAACAAGTTATTAATTTATTAAGTGGATAGTTAAAAATATGAGCATTAATAGAATAATTTATTCTAAAATTTAGTATTTAAAAAATCTAAAATATTTATTTGTTCAGAACATTAAATTTTAAAAATTTAAAATTAATTTTAATGTTCATGTATTCAACTGTCTTTCATCCATTTTTACACTATAATTCTTATTTTATCTGCTTTTTTCATCATATTATTTTTCATACAATTTTCATAATTGCTGATGCAGCTTAAGAAACATCCTAGCTTTGATGCGAAACTGTCAGATATATGCATTGGAACCTCAGCTGCACCAATCTATCTACCACCTTATTACTTTCAAAATGGTAACACTGAGTTCAATTTGATTGATGGTGGAGTTGCAGCAACTAATCCGGTAAACTATCTCCATTCCAAACTCATTGAAGATGAATTTTATTTTACCAGCGAAAAATAAAATTAATAGAAACATTTAAAAGGTATTCCAACTCTAATATAGAAGAAAGAAAACACAAAACCCTAAACTCACACCAGATGAATAGTTTCATTGTTGAAAAATAGGTGGTCCCAGTACGAAAATCTTGGTGGAAACTCAATCATTTGAACATGATGAGAAATGATTGTTTTACAGAAAAGAATCAAACACAAACTAAATCAACCCTTTCAATTGCTTAAATAATGTGTAGTGTGGTCCCATATGAAAACCTAGATGGAAGTGATAAAGCAAAAACTGTTTGCAGGCTATGGCTGCTGTGACAGAAGTGATAAAGCAACAAAAGGAGAAGAATCCTGAAATGACTCCAAAGATGTCAAATGAAAATACCAAAATCCTGTTGCTTTCTGTAGGATGTGGAACAGCAAAAGCTGTTGGGTATGATGCTCAAGTTGCAGACCAGTTCTCAGCAACTTTTTGGGCAGGATCAGGGCTTGCAAGTCGTGTTTATGATTATGCTGCCAAAGATATGACTGAGTTTTACATTTCCACTGTCTTCCCTGGCCTCCAATCTTCAGACTACTACCTTAGAATTCAGGTGTTCTTCATCTTTGGATTTGTAAAACAGTGATCATTAGGGTGCAAAAGAGTGTTTTTGGTACTTGAAAGATTTGATCAAACGTAGTTTTTCTCAGTTTTTGAAACTGGTTTTGACAGAAAATAAGTGGTTCAGTGTTTGTTTGGAAGAAACTTTCCTTGTAATCATTTCTAAAAGAAAAAATTAGTATGCATAAACAAAATCATCTTTTCTGAACCAAAATTAAATCATGAGTTCAGAATCAGATTTTGAAGATTTTTTACAAATTAGTCTATAATAAATTGTATTTTTTCCTTGGAAGTTTATGAATTAAACATATTCATAACCTAATTGCTCATTAAACAAATGTTCGGTTTGAAACCTAATTGGTAATATAAATGGTTCAAAGTTGTTCAGTGGATCAAAGATATTGATTTGATTTGAAATGGAACCGTTAGTATACATATGCCCCTTTTGATCATTGGATCTAATCTTTGACTTGGTTTGAACCAGTTATGCATGAGTGAACAAGATTAACAAAATCAAAGTGGGGTTTTATAAATACATCAAAACCATTTATATAAAAATGTAACAATTAAGATTAAGTTTAATATTTGAAAATGGAAATATTATTGGGGTATTCAACTGCATAATGTTGATGCGCAGGAATATAACTTGGATCCATCCATGGATGCCCTTGACAATGCCACTGCTGTGAACATGGAAAATCTTGTAAAAGTTGGGCAGAACCTGTTGAAAGAACCAGTTTTGAAGATGAATACGGCTACTTTTGTCCCAGAGGAAGATGTAGAATGGGGTACAAATGCTAAGGCTCTTGAAAGGTTTGAACACTGTTTATGTTCTTTGTTAACATAAATAAAGTTTCCCTATATATTATGGATACATATTTTTGATAAATTAACCTATTCTAAATTCTTATTAAATGTCAGGATATAACACTCTTCAGTTTCATTTTATTTAACAAAAGAGACACAGACATTTCTTCTTTATTATTTTTTTTAAGTGTCAAAATTTTGAAAATCTTTAATTCCTATTTAATTTCGTCTTTTAAAATTTAAGACAGTACTAACTATTTTTTAATCTGTATTTTTCACCTAAATTTTTAATGGATTTAAATATTTGTAGTAAATGTGAAAATAAAAAAGAATTAATATGCATTTATTGTAGAGTATAAATGAAAAAAAATTAATAAGAAGCCAGGAAGTTGATTATATTTATTATTTGCCGATAAAAAAAATAAACGACATTTGTGAGGAAGCTAGTGTTTTCTCTATGCTAAGTGTTATGTAGAAAGATCTCAGAGGAGATAATTGTATTTTTCTCAAATATTTTAACTATTTTTTATCAGCTAATAATGGTATTAAATAAGAACATTTAGAAATGATCTAACCCCTATACATAAAAAACAAAGATACACCCTGCTTAGCTACTCAGTATCCAATCAAATTACAAAATCAACTTAATAATTGTGCTTTAACTATATATATTTGAGTCTTCACCTAAATATTTTAACTATAGCATATGATATTTTTCAATTACTTAGATGAATAAGAAATGTTACCAATATGATTCTAACTCCACTGTTTAAGTAATATGCACAAGTTGTTGTAATTTGTTTTGATGATGATGTTCAATTCTCATAAATGAAAACCCTAATAAGAAATGTTCTTTTTATAATTTTTTATGAAGGCTGGCTGAGGTTCTGTACAGAGAGAAAGAGCTTCGTTCTGCTAGAAAGAAATCGATGGTGGAAAAAATGGGACGACCATTTATTGAAAATATTTTTGGGCAATCCAAACAACTTAACTTATTAAAAATGCATGATGAGTAAATGTACCAGTATTAGAATAAATGCCAAAATGGTAGGCTTGCACTATATATGTTGTGAGTTCTATGCTTGATGGAAAATAAACAACATAGCCATCGATGAATATATCATGGATGGTGAATGTTTCGAGGACGTTATGTAATTGTTCTTAGTTTCTTTTTCTCATTTTTTTTCTGTATTTTGTTAATTTCATTCACAATTGGAAGGTAAATAAACACCCGAATAAGCTATAGATGGAAAAGAAATAAAAAAAAAGTAAGTAATGGATTACTCAATGATAAATGACACCAAGAGAGAGAAGAGAAAAAAAAAAGTAAAATGTGAAATGAATTTTTTCATATAAATTGTAAAGAAAATATGCATAAATATTTAACTTAAAATTAAAAATTGCTCGAAAGTATATTTTATTTTAGGCGTTTGTTTTGAAATATTTATATATCTTTACCAATTAATATAATTTATGCCTCAATGAAAGTTAAGAGAGTATAACTAAAGAATACTAAAAAAACAACAATTTTTTTTAATAAAAGTAAAATACGAAAAGTAATTTTTGCGTTCAACACGTAAATTTTAAGAGATGTACACAAAAATTTTGTAATGATCAATTATGTCTTTGTAAAACTCTCATATTTAACAATTTCAGTCATACTAGTTGAGAATTGTACACATATCTATATAATACTATAACAATAAATGGTATATTATTCTAATACAAATATTTATAGGTTTCAAAGGAACTCAAAACAAATATACATTATATAACATTAGCAACCTAATATAATTATAACATTATCAAGTCACAAGTTTGTTTACTTTTTTTTTTTTATTTGCTATAGAATTTTTTAGTTATCAAATGATCATAACAATTAACATACAATCTGAACCAAGTTATGGGTTGAACTTGGACGAAATTCCTTAGTCAACTATGTCAACAGGGGAGACTTTAAGGTTGTGTAAGGATTTTAAGGAAGAAGAAATAAAAGAGGTGATGAAACTATGTTTTTTTTTTTATTATCATACAGTTCACTTCTTTATGTAGATGTTTTTCCTGTTGTGTAATTAGTTGTAGTGTATTTCATTATTTAGATAATTTGTATTATGATGACCTTAATTTTAATTTTTATATGAGATTGTGTTCGTAATAATTGTTTAAGTTATAATTTGTTAAAAGGAGAATCTGTATTTTGTAATAGGATTAAAATATTTCTAAAGTGTTTTTATTAATTTATTCTTCGCTGTTAAAAAAAAAAAACATTGTGAAGGACTACATAAAATGGTAGGAGGTGGTGGAGTATGTTGAACCCTTGCTAAGCACAAGGCTGATTGAAGAGGATGTAAACTTCTAGGGCAAATCTATACTTCCAGTGGTGAAGCTACAAGGTGTGCTACTGAAGAATGATGCTTAGAAATCATCTTCGAATTGTGGATTGATGCATTCCCTTTCAGAAAATGGGATGCTAACCTACTTGCGTCGAAATGGAAATGGTTCTGGAATGAAGTAAAGAAAACAAATCTTCCAGCAGACAAGTGAAAGGTGATAGTTATGGGTTCATATACGGATGCAGTGAGAGGTGGAGCCGAGAATTCAGTATGGTAGTGGATAAAATAAAGAGACACGAAACAATAAAGAGAGCACATGCAATAATAAAGCATTACCATTTGGAGACAATAAAGATTCCCTAGAAGAAAACACTAAGTATTTTCATTTTGGAGAGAATGATGCTCCGCTATATATGTCTTTGGATGCCTTACAAGTCCTATATAGAAAAGTTAGAAAACCTTTCTCCTCCATTATTATAAATATATATTTATATACCTCTTTTGACACATATGGAAAGAAGTTGATTTTTAATATAAGTTTTGTGTTTATTTTCTTTAAGTTCTATTTAAGTATAAGATGTTTAATTAATATCCTTAGCCTAGCTAATCAAGATGAATTTTTTGATTATTTTCACTATAATGAGATTAGTAACATCGTTATAATTGATGAAAATGATATCTCGACATCATGATTTGGATTTAAGAAACAAAGTTTAAAAATGTAAATAAAGAAACCTGTCATGTTATTTAGGCTCATAGGGGCATAGAATGGATTTGCATTTCGATAACAAATGGGATAGGAGTACTCTTAAGTATTTAGAAAAAAGGTTCTTTAAAACTGTATATGAACTTTTTAGTAGTGTTTTGGGGGTAGAACAAATATTTCTATTGTGAGGTGCATGTATAATATTATTTCAAAACTTCTAATCATGCTGCTAAAAAGGGTGATACACAATGTCATTGATTATAAACAATCTGCTTTCCTTAAGAATAAAGGTCTGTTAGACAGTGGGGGATTTTTTTTAACTGAATTGAATTAATGGAATACTTAAGGAGTGTTTCAACCCTATTACAAAACAAAAGAAATAGACAATTACACAAGTGAAAGCCAAGCTTACAATAGACCTAACAACAATTTGAACATTCCTATTTCAAAAGAATAAAACACCTTGCATCCCTTCCTTTCCGAGATTAATAGTCCTCCACACATAGTACCCTTTCTCGTTGCTTGGTCTTGTCTTAGTATTGTCCTGTGTTTTGTACTTGCATTCACAAACAAACAACCCACTTGTTGCCCCCTCCCCTAACAGCTTACCAACTCTCCCTACCAAGGCTTCTAACTTAGCTAAGTACTCTCAGCCTGAATCTGCCAAGCGTACTGTTGGGTAGAAATGTCAGTCAGAATAAGATTTGTCCATCCCATGCCACTTAAACCTAGCCCAGGTCCAAGCATTAAGCTGTGCTAAGGTAAAAATTTCTTGCGCATCCACTCTACTATTCTTGAACACAATTTATGTTTCCAAATTTCATAAACAATTGCTGCCCACATACCTTTCCACATCAGATTACCTTTCATTCCCAACCCTATCGCATAAAAATTCCTAAAATGATGTACAACATCATTATGTCTAACAGAGGACACTCCTAACCAAATATCACAGTAGTCTCACACCTTCTGTGCTACCTCACAAGTTATGAGAAGATGTTGGATTGTTTCCTCCGCCTTTGAACAAAGAGTTCAAAGATCATCTTGGATACTGACTCCCCTTCTAGTTAAATTCATTCTGGTTGGTAACCTATTTATCATTGCCTCCAAGCACACACCTTTGCTAGAGCAAGCACTTTGAGAGACCATAGTACCTTAAACCACTCACAATTATACAATTGTTGTCCTTCATTAAAGCTTGATAACCTAAATGAATCGAGTATGTGCTTGATTCCTTCCAATCCCAAATCTAACCGTCTGGTTCTTCCCTCTTCCATTGAACATTGGTTACCAAATTAATTAATTGTTATTTTAATTCTTCTTCCCATTCAAACAACTCTCTTTTCCATAAAGGACACCATTTAAATTCCTCTCCATTTTCATTATCCATCCATTCACCTGTCTCGCTTATTGTTCTGTCCTTACACAATGTTATGGTATATAATCTAGGGGAGTATCTTTAAAAGATCTTTTCCCAATCCATGTATCTTTCCAAAATTTTATAGTTCTCCCATTCCCATGTTAGATAGTATGGTGGTTGCCAACGAGGTGATACATCAGGTTAAGTCTAAGTAGGAGAAATGTTTAATCATAAAGGTTGATTTTGAGAAGACCTACTATTCAGGTAATAATTGGAGTTACCTTTATTATATAATGAAAAAGTAGGGCTTTAGTCAAAAGTGGATCAAGTGGATTATGGGTTGTCTAGGGTCTTCATCAATATCAATTTTACTTAATGGTAGCACCACAAAAGAGTTTAAACTAAAAAAAGGGCTAAGACAGGATGATCCTTTGACCCCTTTTGTTTTTTTAATTGCAACTGAAAGATTATCTAGGGCTGTTAGGGAAAGCTGAGAGTAAAGGCATGTTAAAGGGAATAAAGGTGGGTAGTGGAGATGTCGTGTGATGCAATATATGCGAACGACACAATGTTCGTTTTTAGGGCTAATAGACAAAATATATTGGTTATTAAGAGCATTCTTAGATATTTTGAGCTAGCATTAGGCTTAAAAGTGAATCTCCCAAAGAGCAAAATTTGAAGGGTTGGAGTGGATCTTCTGGAATTGCAGAGGTACTCTGCCATCTTGAATTGTAGTTTAATGGTAATACCTTTTAATTATCTTGAGATACCTATAGGAGGAAACCATTGGAGAAAAGTTTTTTGGCAAGGTGTTATAGATAAAATTAAAAAAAAAAAATTATCTAGATGGAAAAAATTAAAAAAAAAAAATTACCTAGATGGAAAGGAAAGCATATTTTGTTAGCTAGAAGGGTCACACTTGTCAAATCGGTTTTATCAGCTATGTCCTTGTTTTTCCTATCAATCTATACAATGCCACATGTTGTGAAAAAGGAGATTACGGCAATCCAATGAGTCTTTTTTTGGGGATGGGAAAAGAGGGCAGAAAGATAGTTTGGATAAAATGGGATACTTTGCAATTGTAATTTAGTGGGCACCTTAAGAGTAAAAGATTTAAGATGTTTCAATGAGCCCATTAATAATTTGTTTCTCTCCTGTAGGTTTTTTTTTTTTTTTTGAAAGTAAGAAATATTTGGGTGATGTGTGATAAATGGATAGGGAGACAGTCAGTACATCGAAACACAGTTAGGGAGCATTTCATAGCTTTTGAGTTGAATCACTTAAATAGAAAGAGTAATTGTATATGGAGAATTGTGTGGCTGAGTGTCATTTGGAATGTTTGGATTCATAGAAATAACATAGTGTTTAAGAACAGGTATCAGACGTACTAGAAATTTTCACTTTAGTTCAGGTCAGAACTTGGGCTTGGATTACACGTATATCCAAAGCAACTCAATTCTCATATTTTGGTCGATTGGTGCCTTAAACCAACGACATGTTGAGTTCTTAGAGTGAATACAGATGCCTACAAAATGGTAGTTAATATTGTTACATTCAATTATATTGGTTGCTATTGTGGTAGTTAAAGGAATGTTTAATGGCATATTAACCTAAAATAGTGAATGAAGTTTTACTTGGAAAAGTGGTTCAAATATGAATGTATGAACATGTAGGGTAATGTTCTATAAGTTTGTTTTAACTTTCTTTCTCTAGATTCTTTAGCCCTCTTGTGCTGATAGAGGATCACCTCTGTGTGTGAACTATTGGGTTCATCTTAAAGCACAGAAGAAAAACAAAGCAAAGAACTGCATAGAACTCACATTCCTTGAGCATAATATTAATTATACATTGATGCTTATCACATACATAAGAGCTGCATAGAACTCTCACGGAGTGAACCTTTATTCATACATAGATGCTTGTTGCATTATTCATGGTTCTTGTTAGCCACAAGAGTTGCACATAACTCACATGCCTTGAACCTTATTCTATAGACACTACAACATGATTAATCCGAGGTTTTGTCTGAAGGAACCCTAAGAGTTTGAAGAAATGGTCTTCCTCCCTTTTCCATAGATTTCCGTTTCAGACGAAGCTGTCTTTCTCCTTACAAAATATCAGCAAACCTTCATAAAAACACATAAAACCGTTCTCCTCAAAACTAGCCAAAATTAATAAATGAGTAAACTAAAAGGTAATATTAATTCATTTTTTTCACCTGTCAAGAGCCTCAGCATTTGTTCCTCCAACTTCTTCTAGATCAAAAGTATCCAAATTCAACTTTACAGCTTTTTCTTGCAACAGTTTTTTTCCGGTCTCTTCAAGGCCGTCCATGTTTTCTTTAGTAACATTAAGCATGTTGGAGAAATCAGGAATCAAGTCGTACTCCTGCCATTGGTTACATGATTCATCAGTATATATAATCCAAAACCATAAATAATTCTTAAGAAAAATGAAAACCTCTTACCACCAATAAATAAAAAGAAATTCCTCAATTTGAAGGTAGGTATTGCCGGGTTGAAAGCCTGAGAAGAGTGAAGCAAGGTAGTATTCAGTCATGTTTGAAGAAGCTCGAGGGAGAAGTTGAAGTCCAACATGAATCCATTGAAGCAAATTCCATGTGGCAGCCGTCTTGGCATCATAGATCTCCTCATTTTTTGTTATTCCAGTCCCTAAAGACAACACTAGGATTTTGGGATGTTTATTGTGTTGTAACACTTCACTCACTGTTGCTTGTGTCTGCTCAAATTAAACTTGGTACTGTCAAACTTGATACCTTGTATCATGCATCATAATTGACATGCATATATAGTTTTATGATATTTGTGATCAATAAAGAAAGTAGTTTACCGGATTGCCAGCTGCAGCACCACCATCAATCATATTGAACTGAACACCATCATTCTCAAAATAGTAGGGTGGTAGAGCAATGGGTGCAGCTGAAGTGGATATGCATATGTCCGACATCAAGGCATTCAAGTGGGGAGCATTCTTGAGCTGCATCACCAAAACATTATATTAATACGTGTTTGGTTATTATTAATACATGTTTTCAATGTATACATGTTCTGCTAACCTTGTAGTTTGAGAATATGACAGGCTTTTGTGTCTTGAGGTCGAAAGTTGGGATTACAACATTGGTGAGTGTCTGACTGAGTCGTGTGTCTCTCAATAGTTCACGAGTTATGTTATGTAAAAACTCCCCATCAAATTCTGAACCGTTTCCTGGGCTGCATGTTGGTTGTTTCATCATCAGAAATTCATGGCATAGTTGTTGTTAATTATTAACATTGGTGATGATGTGAGAATATTGATATTATTATACCTAGATTCATTGAATATGTGAGGTCCATTTTGTTTGTAGAAGTCTACAATTTGTGCAGGAGTAAAGGCAGGAAGATTAGGTTGGTGAGGGTTTGGGGTGGCTAACATAGCTGTTATGAGTCCACCAGTGCTAGTTCCTCCAATCACATCAAAATAATGTGCTATATCTGCATTTCGATCTTTAGCCTGCAACTCATTCAAATTCAAATTAACCACATAAAGATTCATTCATGCCATTTCAATACATGCACAGTATTAACAATAATAACCAACCTTAAGAGCCTTATCTAAGTAATCAAGAAGTGTTGCTGGAATAATCCCCCTGATACCACCACCATCAATGCTCAGAATAGTTATCATGTTTCCATAGTCGGATGGAGGTAGTTTTTGGGTACTGAATCCACCAATCACTTGCCTGCCAAACATGGAAACAAGAAACAAAACCAAATGAGCCATTAATTGCTTCACAAGATAGTACATTAGTGTGTTTTGTGCACAAATGTTAAGAAGGCTATTTATGCATGATATTACCGTCAGTCTTACACAATCTGTATTGTTTTCACTGGTTCGAAAAGGAGAGGACAATACAATATTCAATCATATACTGGATTCTCATTCCATTAAATTCCGTGTATAGAACAAAACTGAACGGCTAAATATGTCAGAAGAAGCATACATAAAGAAGATATTAAATTACTTTTTTCTATCTTATCTTTTACTTTTTATTCAGTGCTTTTAACAAATAATTCAAGTGTAATTATTAAATTAAAAAAATAAGAACGGATAATGAAGCTCTTGAAAATAAGTGAGTTTACATTTTTCTTCCCTCTACATATAAGGCACCAGACTTCAAAAAAGGAATATGAATATATTGGCAATTATCTATATGTGATAAACATGTTCTTAGGATGAATACAAGCATTTAGTTGGTAACAAATTCTACAGCTGCGTTATATTGAAATGTCAACCTCACACATATGAAGTACGGATATTGATACGGACTAGGATACGACACGGACATGGATAGGTAGACACGTGTAATTTTCAAAATATACGATAAGGAGACAAGAATTTATATATTATATTACTATAAATTATATAAATTGACAATCAAGATTTATGTATTAAAAAACTTATCTATGAACAAAGTTAGTCAAATATAACAAAAATTAAATCTAATTCATTTATCTAAAATCCAACAAGTGAAGAAAAATATGTATAATCTATATATTCTTGATTATATATAAGATTTGTATCTGAGTTTAAAAAATTATTGTATTATTTCATTTTAAAATTGTGTTAGAAGTATGTTAAAATTGTCATATACTTAAAAAATTGTCTTTTGAATTGGACACTTTACCAATACGTGTACGAGTGTCATACCGGTTTCAGTATTCAATATGTGTTAGACACATATATGTCACCTAAGAGCTTCATAGTCTCACAATGCAGTATATATATATATATATATATATATATATAATTCTGCATGCAGATAATTAATTAGTTTTATATGCTATAGCTCAATTCTTACGGGTGAACTCCATTAATAATTATATTTGTAATCCTTTAGAATCTTCAGTTTATTTTAATTACTTATTTTTACAAAGATTTTAAGAATAAGTAGCTATTTCTCTAAATTTAAGTTTTTGCTGAATATTTACTGGATTGTTAGTAGCTAGACTTCTTGATAAACTTAGGTATATATGAACAGAAGTCAGCAACTTCTAAGACCTATCAAATATTAGTAATATATTAGTATTCCATTATTGTTGAAGGTTGATAAATATACCTAGGCTTAAATATTTCAGAGCCATGTTTCTTGAAGGATTGCACGACTTCCGATGGAGGTTGAGGATGATTGGATTCAGATCTACCAGTGGTTATTCTTGATATTACATCAGAATAATGTGCCAATGATGATGTTGATGGATGCTTTGCCTGTAACTCACCAGAATCTCAAATGTTATAATTTATGGTTTTTAATTCTAAAATATATTCAACCAATAACTAAGATATAGATTCACTGGAAATAGCATCAATTCAAATTATTATACACAAGTTTAATCTTTACCTAAAAAACTAATTATTAGGATAAAGTTAACCAAATCTTTCACTGTGATGGAAAGAACATTTAAAGCTTAAAAATTTGGAACCCACACACACTCACTCATAATATAGTAGATATTTGACCTTAAGAACCTTCTCCAAATAAACAAGATCATTTGCTGGAATAATTCCCCTGATGCCACCACCATCTGTGCTGAGAATGGGTACCATGAGTTGGCTGCAAAATACCATAGCAAACAAGAGGAATGGAGACATTTTATCTAAATGTTCCAAGAGAGAATAGAAGAAAGGTGTGAAATGTAAAATGAGAATTCCTCTCAAATGTGGATGCTATTTATAGACTTTTCTTTGCAACCATGCAAGTAGAAAAAATAGTCTCAAATTTTATTATTGTAATGGAATGCCAAAATTATATACAGAGATGGATTGGAGAATCCAGAATGAGCATTTATTTTGTCCAATTATTCAATAGTAAGTTACTAATATTTATATTTTTTATTTCAAGTAATTTAGAGAATATCAATAATGGATTCATTATTTTAGGAGCCATTGACAACTAATGGTTGTTTGTCCTTTGGATAAAACTGTAGTCTGGGTCTGTTCACTGTATAAGAAGCCAAGTAATGACTTCAAACAAGTGGTACAAGGGTATGATTTAATTTACCATATAAAATATTATATTGATGTTGTTTGTATAATATGCAAGTTATTACTAATCATATCTGATTTTAGTGCAATTAATGTACTTGGCGGTAGATTTATATCTTCATCTCATACCCTACGTTGGGTGCAGCCTAAGGTATTTAGAAGTTGGGGATGTGGCTACTACGTCATGCATTGGATGAAGACCATAGTCCAAGCCCATATCACCGACTCTTGGGAACATGTATGAAAGTGTTCACATTAGATAAAATTATGATGAGCATATGATGATAACTACTAACACAATTATTCTATTTCAGATGTTCATAGATCCGGACCCAATTGAACACAAGTACATAAAAGACATTCAGACAGAATGGACAACTTACTTCATTGAGAAGAGAAATGAAATCTTATAGTAAACTTGTAATAAGTTGTAGTATATTGTAATAACTTTCTAGTATAATGTATAGTAATATTTGTCTAAGTTGTAGTATATTGTAACAACTTTCTAGTGTATGCATATATAGACTTATATAATGGTTGTGTCAAT
>Ga0099824_1000276_pt1 | contig 53854 bp, 19 predicted proteins | sample SiratrowhiteBW_FD_76837 | JGI IMG/M metagenome (GOLD analysis project Ga0099824, IMG submission 76837) | Root nodule microbial communities of legume samples collected from California, USA - Siratro white BW | ecosystem: Host-associated > Plants > Roots > Nodule | place: USA: California... | reverse complement strand
TTTTTTTTAAAAAAAAAAAAAAAAAAAAAAAAAAAAACTTATTTTTCCAGTTTTACTCTATACAACTTAGATCAATAAACAGAACCTCACAACACAGATTAAAGCAATACCTGGATTTATTCTCTCTCTGAACCCTTTGAATCTCTTCGTCTTGTTGTAGACCCTGCAATGCTCATGCTTGTGTTAAGTATTGATCTTGTCCCCAATGACGACATAAAATTGATTCGATTAATCGACAAAAAAATAAGAAATCAGAGACCTGTTCGGTTGTGAATTCCTCAGGGGCGTCGGAATCGTAGTCTTCTCTGTTCGACATTTATGCTCTTTCGATAATCCCTCTTTCTCAGTTGAAAAAGAATCAGAAACTCTCGCTAGGGTTTAAGCAATGCATATTATATGTTTGTACTGTGCCCTGCCATTTTAGATAGCTGTGTGGAAAAAAAAATCTATGGGCATTGCGTTCTGCACCCACATCTTTAAACCTGCAACCCGAGAGTCAAATTGCATTCTACACCCATGTTTTTCAACCTGCACTCCCGTGAGGGGTGAAATTATAAACGTGTTTTAGAAAAAAAAAAATATTCTGATTGCATATTTCAGTATTTATTTTTGAATATAGAAAATATATTTCGGTATGTATTTTTTAATATAAAATATATCTTTGAGAATATACTTAAATTGCACAATCTAATAATATATCATGAATATATAATCTATTTTTAAATTCAAAAAATATTTTAAAATGTATATTCAAATATATATTTTAGATATGGATTTAGAAAATATATTTCAACATATTAATTCGAGATGTATTAATACATTTTGAAATACTGTAAAATTAAAAATTTAATTTTTATGAGGAAGCAGATCAATATATGGGGGTGCATAATGCCCTGATTTTATTGGGCTATTGTGTTAGTTCACGGACGAATTCTTCCTCCACCTCCTACTCTCTCTTCCTGCACCTTTATACTTACCGTTAAAAGACAATTATGTCTTTAATTAAAAAATGCAAAGACAAAAATATCCTTCTCCCCCTTCACTCTTATATCGGGTTCACAGTTCGTCCATTCATTTTGTTCTTCCAAATCTTCAATTAAACCTTAAAACAAGTCGTATGTAAGTAATTTTTTATGCTTGTTAGCAATTAGTTAGCGGTATTGTTGATTAGAGTAGTTGATTTTGTGCTTTGGAGACTGTCGATGGCAAACGAAGAGTTTTTTTTATCTGGCAGTATGACAATCGGATGAGCTTCATGGGGTTCTTATTTTGTTTTGGAAAAAAATTAGACCGGATGGCATGCTCATATGGTTCATATTTTTTTCAATTTTTTTTAAATTAACAGTAACTTTGTATACTATTGAATTGTTCACCTTCTTTTGAACCTAATTTATTTAAAAACTTAATGCAATTAAATTATGACTTTGATATATGTGCTGTCACCTATCACCACCCAATTAAAATTAATGTACTTAAAAGTAAAAAAGAACCTACCACCACCTAATTAAAATTAATGTACTTAAAAGTAAAAAAGGAATGAATAGTATCTTCTTTTGATGCCTTTGTATGTTTACTCCTCAGTTCTAATTTCTAATCTCCTTTTAAATTAAGAGTCTCTTCACAAAGAGTCTATTTGTTTTCACGTTCACTTTTTCTGAGTAGGTTTCATTTCAAATTTAATTAAAATAAAACTAAATTAATTTAATAAAGGCAAATGAAGACCCAAAAAAGAGTCTCCCCTGCATTTTAGGAAAAGTCTCTTATTTTGCACACTCAATCTTCCTGATTAGGTTTTATTTCAAATTTAATTAAAATAAAATTATCCATATATGTAACATAGTATTTCAACAACTCATACAAAAATAAAAAATAAAAAATCAAAGTTGTGAATCGGATGTCATTCCATCTGGTTCATAACTTACACACCGATAACACCTCACTCTAGTTCATTCGATTCTCATTCTTTTTAGATTTAAAAACTGGACAACAAGCCATTTGGTTCTCATTCCATAGACAGAAAAGAAAAAGGTTGAAGCTCTTTAATAAAGCAGGGACAACTTAATAATTTCTACAAAATTATTTTTGGAATTAAAATTTGTTATGAAGGTTGAAAAAGAAGATATAGGGGTGGAGGAAGAATTCGTGAGTTCAGGTGAGAACAAAAGCCCACTAAAATTCTTTATATTGGCCCAATCTAGCACCTAACTACTACTAATGAATAATGATCATCAAGATGAATTTTAGATTCATGGAGATAAAAATAAACTATACTGCTTAATAAGCTAATATTATAATTATACATATTAACTCATCAGTAATTCTAAGAATAATTTAAAATATATATATTCTTCATCCTAACTATTTATTTTATTCTACTATGATGATTGTAGAAGGTAAAAAATACTTTACCTTTTCGCATACACAATTATTGTACATATTATAGTAACTTATTGATATTTCTTAGTTTTATTTTTCTTATTTTTTAATTAATATAAAATCTCTATTCTTCATAAACGCACATTATTATAAAAATAAAAACACCATTACAAATTATAGATTCAAAAATTAAATTGCGATATCCACAATCCTAACAAATCTCTAGTTTTGTTATGTAGCTAACAGTTCTGCCAGAAAGGGTCACCATCACTGAAGGCCTTGTCCTCCACTTTCTCCATCTCATAAAATGTTGATAAGCTTAAAATAATTATTGAGTGACTTTAAAGTCAATTGCCAAATAATGCTTCATAACACCAAAATGACACAGACACATGATACTATATTTTTTTTTCATCGTTCGGAATTTATGATATAAGAAAATTGGTTAGTCTTGACCAAACATCATGGAAAAATCGAAAAGAATAGTTACTTGTAATTGACTGGAAACATTTAATAATAATCATATGGTTATCGGTCTATCGGACATATAATAGAAGTGAAGCATGCTTCATTGTTGATTAGTTAAATGTTTAGTTTTATTAATCATCATCGTATTAGAATTATTCTTTTATATTTTTATATTCGGAAACCCCTATAGTATAAATAAATCCATCAAAATTAAGTTACAATCTTGTTATGTTTATTAACCAATTTTATCAAATTTTCAATCAATTTAGCAAAATCATCATCATAATCATTTACTAACATTAATTGCACTAAATTGTAATAGAAAAAAAGAATGGCGTGTAGAGGTCACGAGAGTGAAATAGTGAAGAGCTACTGCACATGGCTACGAATTGAATTATCAGCCTTCTCCTGCACACGTAATTGAATAAATGATTTTTTGTGTCAACTTTAAAAATGTAAAGAAAACCTGTCTTCTAGAAAAAAAAAAATTTAAAAGCTTCTGGGCTTGACTTGGTGGCTACACGCTTTGAAGGGTTAAAAATCAACAAATTTAACCTAACGCTTGAAAAGGGAGATTTTAGTTTGGCTGCTTATTAACGATTACATTTTTTTTAAGTAAAATACAGTACAATTGCTTAATTTTATTTGTAGTTTTAATGCATGAGAAGAAAAAAAAAAAAAGAAGAAGAGTAAAACTAGTTTTTATAGTAATTTTAGTAGTTGCATTTTTTTATTTTAAGAATAGAATATTACTCTTTTCTTTTTTGAATTTGGGGAAATAAGTATTGAAATTTTCTTTTTTTAATAAATTTATATTATTATCTGTGGTCAATTTTATTCCATTTTTACTTTTTTAGTCATCGGTTATTTTGCTGCTAAGAGTGATATCAAAGTTTTTGGAAGCATTTTATTATTTTGGTTTTAGAAATATGGTTGTTAGAAAATTTAGTGCGTTTTGTAATTGCAGTTAATATAACTTTTTATATAAGAAAAATAATTATTCCCCCTAGTATAGTTATATGAAACTCCATGTTTAGGAAGGTTCTGACAAATAAAATATTTGTTATTTAAGTATGTTTATTATTGATTCGTTTCTCTTTTCTTAAAATTTACTTCGTATCAGTTTATAATTTAAATTTTTCGTCATTGTTCAAGTAGCTAATATTATTCATAACATAAGTCAATTTAAATCCATGATAGTAAGAAGCATAATTTTGTTGTGGACATTGAGAATGAAAACAATTTTGAAAATAATTGTATAAATGTAATGGCAAAAACACCCACAAACGTCATGAATAAAGCTGAAAGAAATATTAATGAATGACGTATGTAGTTTTGTCCAATATTGTGAAAAAGAGTAATGAAAAGAATATTTGAGATATTTTATTGGTTAAAAGGAGTACTTTATTGGTTAATATTATTTGTAAGAAAACTGTACATGTTTTTGAACGAGTGAATCTACTAACCATGTCAACAATATAAATATTTTTTTTCTCAACTTTCAATAGCAAATTTCAAAAATTAAAAATGAATATGCTAAGGTTCAAATTTAGAGTTTCCTCTCAACTAACTATCAACACAGTTACAAATAATAATTAATGCACACCTATATTTGAAGATGTTGTCAGAATTATTCTCAAAGAAAAATCTAAATAAAGATGGTGGAAATTTCGAAACAAACAAAAACTTTAATGGTTATGATAGGTTCATATCATGATAGATAAAAAGTTTTAAAGAATAAATAATTTTGAAATGCTTCCAATAATAAGGTATGAGAAGGCATATAACAAAATATTGTTGCCATTACAAAGTTAAAGGAAAAATAGTGTGTTCACTTGAGGAATGATACACGAAAAATAGTAAATTTAAAAATATTTTTAAAATAGTGTAACAGAATTAAAAAAATTATTCATTATAAAATGGGAATTGTAAACCGTGAAAAATAAAACTCCATTATTTTAATTCTTGGTTTATATTTAATTTTAGAAATTATAAAAAAAATGATGGTTTCCTATTATCCACTGAATGTCTATTTGTCAACATCATTAAATATTGAGCAGAAACTCTCTCACATAACCAGAAGATTAAACAAATTTTCCAAAATATTTCACTATATGTTTTTTATTATGATAATTTATTGGCATTGCTGTTCGAATCATTTATTTTTCTGCCATATTCTGAAACTTGTATTTGCAAGTTAAATATTATCTCCAATAAAATATTCTCATTTTCTCCCCTGTTAGCATAATCATCACCTTAAGTTCTGATACTAGAGACTAATAAATTGAATCTTCATTTTTTTTTCTTTATGCATTATATGGTTTTTTGAATTTTCTGTCAAATATGATAATGTAATCTGTAACGAATTGAAACTTTACTTCTCTTACGCAATTATATACATGATTGGATTTGCCTTCAAATGAACGATAACAGTCGTAAACTTGATTTTGTCTTTTAAAAACAAGTCAAAAGTCTAATTACTTTATGCTTAATTCTTTTATTCGTTAAATTAACACTAAACGTTGTTATCCAAATACCTTAAAACATGAAGATGCATTTTAATTTAATTTTTGCTAAAACTGAGATCGATTAAAACCAAATTAATTCATGAAACACATATAAACACGTTATCCCTTTTTTCTTACCAGTGTTTGTTTTGTTGACTTCTGGATTGCTTTGTCTCTCGTTATCTTTGGATCAGAATAGAATGTACTAAATTGAATTGACTTAGAACCTTCATGGCTAGGGCTATGCCTTTAACTACCACTTGACGTAGTATTATAATATAAAACACCAATATTTTTTTATAATTTTTCTCGTTTATTACACCTCAAAGATTTAAAAAACGAAAGTAAAAGAGAGATACAAAAATGTGAATGCATCCATCAGATTGTTGGTTTTAGACTTGTATGTAGCCGCAACTGTTACTGTTCTACAACTGGCACTTACAGACATTGAAGTAATATATTATTATCAACGTCCATTTTATGTGATTGTAGTTGTAATGAATTGACAATTTATTTTAGTTAATTTGACATGGACATTTTTTATAAATTAATGATACATAATTGTATGAGATTGGATAATCCTATTCTTTGATCTTAACTGGCACAGTGGCAAACTGCGAAAAAAGATTATCCTTGTTCTCTATCATGGTAATTTTAATTAATTTTTTATTCATACAAACATTATAATAACTGACATGTATTATTAAACTCATCCTTTGTTATATTCATCAATTGTTACTTTTATGTGTTCATTTTGTACATGTTTCCTTTTTGGTATGGAGTAACTAATCAACCTCCTTATACCTTCTTTGTTAGTGTAAATTAGTGATGATTATACGCTAATTTTAAAATTTGATAAATTCCGGTAATCATTATAAAAATCATATGCAATAGGGTATATTGGTGGATCTCTTTCGAGACATAATTAATTTTTAATATGATTTGTACACTTACATAAACAAATTGTGAATTTTAGTTTAAATAATAATATTTATTTCTAATTCTCTCCGTTCAAGAGGAAGAAAAGGAAAATATTGGGATATAAATATATGTTGATTTTGTTTTCCTTCTACTTTGTTATATTTTTCTACATGTTCTTATATTTATAAACTATTTCATGAAGATATTTAACTATTTAAAGAGATACATGATTATGGACAAAGATAATCATTTTAATAAATAAATAAATAAATTATTTCCTTCTTATGTTTTCATAAATAAATATGAAGTGTTACATTAATCCTATTAATATAGGATTGAAAGTAAGTTAATCCAATTTACAAGGATTATTTTATTATAAGTTAAAAATAAATTAATTCAATTAAATTTATTTGACAATCAGACAATATTTTTTTAACTCAACTCATGATATGTTAATGAATTAGAGAATTTACTCCCTAAATCTTTAAAAATATAAAGAATAATAAAATTCTTTAATAGTTTATATATATATATATATATACACACACACACACTTATATATATATTATTAAATTTTTAAATAATAAACTAATACTAAGAGTTATAACATTTTCAAATTATAATTTTTTATTATGCAAAATGAATCAATTTACTTATTTATTGCGATGTATTTAAGTCACCAATTAACTGGATTTATTTTTATCTACAATAAAAATAATACTCTAATTTTTTTTTCACACTCAACTGAATCTATAGATTTTTTTTGTTGGATTGGACTGAATTTTTCAAAATAAATAAAAAAGATGACTGATTGCTAAATATATCTCATTCAATCAATTATCATTAAGTGTATTTAATTTTATTGAATTAATCAAACTTGACTGAATTTTGTATATGGAAAAGTACATCTTGAACTGAATATATAAGTACTTTTATGGAGATTAATCTTCCATATCCATTTGAAAATCTGTCACATTATTTTGGTCTTACAAACATCTAATCTGATTATAAACAAAATCGTCATTGCAGATCTGTTGGAAACCTGGTAGCAGATTAGTGGTCACCCCTTTTGTTGGAAGAAGCCTAGGGTGAACAGCAAAATGAAAAGGAGGGCACCATTAATGTTACACCAAACAATGCGAAATTTATAGCCATTTCAATATTTGTAATATTATGAAATGCTTCTATTATTTCGTTACAAGTGGACCTATTTCAATACTTCCCCCTAGACTGATATAAGAACGTAAATTATTTTTCTCCTAAATTTATATTACTGTTTAAGAAAAATGTTTATGACTGAACATATCAAACAGTTTCCTAAAAGTTTTACATAAATTAAAAAAAAATGTTATACTTGTATTAAGAACTAAGAAGATTTCTTAAACCAGAATATTTAACATTGAGTTAATTAATATAATCTTGGTAAGAATCAAAATTTAATTTATAATCAAGATTTAGTAAATAATACAAATTTAAATAATCTTTGGGAGTTAACAGAATATTTATGTAATTTACGCTATATCAACTTAATTGATGCATAAATTAATTTATGATAAGTTTTTTTTTTTTTTTTTGAATTTTGTTAAATCAGATCTTATAAAGGCATTCTACGACATTTTTAGTACTAAGTACAATTGGAAGAACAATTCTGTGTAGGGCTTAAACTAGATAATGTGTGTCGTATAAGTCAAACGTCTACGATTGGCCTTGTTTTGACTAACTAAAACTTTACGCGCAGTGTGCGTAATTTAGCGCTAGGAATAGGGGCATTTTGGGCAGAATAAAATTCAATTAGGGATATATTCGGCACTACACGTCCAAAAAAGATGTCGACTGTCACATGTATTTTATTTGGAAGACATTGATCCACAAACAAAGTGTGAATGTGGCTAACTTTCTTATTAGAGTACCTTTCAATTCGCAACCTACGCTCTCGCTGCAACTTCGTTTTATTGTTTTTCCGTTGAAGAACAACGTTAAGCAGACAAAACCCATCTCTTTCTTTCTCTTACACTGTTAAACTTCAAAATCGATCTTAGAACTGTGCTGTGTTATGTGGTGAATTACCTCTTCAACTACTGCAGTAACTGATTTCAACCTTTGCAGAACCTCTGAAGGTATGCGTATTTATGTCTCAGGACAATTAATTCATTTTTTTTTTCAGTTTTTTTTTTTTTTTTAATTTTTTTCCTCAAACGTGATTGGTTCTCTTGTATGAGCCCGCATTTATTGAGATAGATGGCTACCCAACGGCACCGATCACAACCTTTAATTTTCATTTAATCCATCATCTGGAAGATCATCATGTTACCATGATTCTTCTAATTTCTTAAAACGTCAAGATTTCGGGAGAATTGAAGTTGAATTTGTGAAAATTTTTGTATAATTTTCAGCTAGGGAAGGGTGATGATAGTGATTGGCCATTTGAAGCTAGTTCAGTTTCAATTAGCATCTAGAAATGTTTCTTCAACACTGTACAAATATCGTTATAGTCCTCACGATCTTGATAGCGTGCACAGCAAGAGCGCAGAACCTCACCTGCAATAGGCAATGCGGGAAGCAGAGTCTTCAGTTCCCTTTCGGGTTCTCCGAGGGTTGTGAAATCAGACTAAACTGTTCCGACAACCTAGTCCAAATCGACGAATTTGTGGTCCAAAACGTTACGAACAGCAACATATTCGTGAATCTCCCTGCAAAATGCAACCGCCGCATGGAATCGATTGTGCCGCTTTTCCAAAACAATTTTGCTCCCTCGGTTAACAACAGCTTTCTGGTGCAAGATTGCAGCGAGGTGTTTGGTGGGTGCGTTATTCCTGCTTCGAATTTTGAAACCTGCGATAAGAAAAGTGGTAATATCAGTTGCTATTCGAAACAAGATGGGGTGGATGTTGTGGCGTACAAAGATTTGAATGAAACTAAGTGTAAGTACTTGTTCTCTGCGGTTTCTTTTGGGCAGAGCAATGAGACTCTGCTGCAGTTTCAGGTGGTCGAGTTGGCGTGGTGGCTTTATGGGCACTGCGATGAATGTTCTGACAACGCTACCTGCACACAGGTCCCCCCCAAAGGAGGGTTTCGGTGCCAGTGTATCCATGGTTTCACCGGCGACGGCTTCAGAAGCGGCACCGGTTGCCGGAAAAGTGAGTTCACATTATATATAATCATATATTTATCTGTGTATTGGTTTTATTATTTTATTAATTATTATTATATGGTTTGGTTCTTGTTCTTGGAAAAATTGTGGGGTTTGACTGAGAATTTAACACCTGGTTGCGGCTTTATGTGCTGGACAACCATGTGGCAAGACCCCAATTTTGACCCGTCTGAACCAAATACTCATCTTCTTGAACTTCTTTGGAGCCTAGTGTATATCACACAACACAACTATCGAGAGACTGCTTTTTTTTTTTTTGTTCACATTATAATTGCAGAAAGCATGCAAATTTTCTTCTTAATCTGCTTAGTTATTATTACATAAAAGCATTGTTTTCCTTTTTAGCTTGAGAATGGCCTAAACGTGATGGATGGGATGGAAAATACTTGATTAACATGTTATAACAATATAATCCCTATCTTTATTACGTTTTATAATTAATTATTTTATATTTATCTCAATAAAATAGTTTATAACTAAGATATAAAATACTTTTATCTTAAATATAAACAATTACTTTATTTACAAATATGTCAGTACTCGCAGAATATTTGAGTGCATACTACTAAATTACTAATCATGCATTTGAAAAGTTGGAAGAACAAATATTTTTTAAAACAAAAGTATGAAGAGACGTACATTACAATAGCTCACCTAAACCCTACCTGTAAAACATGTTGACTTTTCTTTTCTGATAAACAACTTGCCTTTTTCTGGTGGTCGTGTAGATCATAAGGCATTACAGGTCCCCTAATTATGCATATGGAAGTAAATCAGCTATTGATAGTTTAGTTTTTAAACCTGTTTAATTTTACTCATTCTAATTTTGGTGTTCCTTCTTTATGTTCTGATTTTTCTTTTATTTTTGAGTTGTGTTCGGAGGGAATAACGAATACGTTATTTGTTTTGAATGGTAACTTAACCAAACAGAATCCTTAAGAAATAAAAGTCAACATGTTTTGGCCGCACATGCGTGGTTGAATGGATTTGAATTTTCAATGTTTAGACGTAGTCAAACGGGAGATATTGCTCAACGTGAGCAATTAATAATAGGAACCTGCCAAATTTAAGGTAGTAATTACTACTTTTAACATTAGGCATATGGACATCACCGACAATTTATTTATCACCCAAATATTGTTGACAACTTAAATTGAATGTGATACGAAATACCCTTTCTATTATAGACATTTTTTCAATATAGATATCTCATATTCACATAAGAACCTCAGGTGGGACATTTTCTGTGCCACATCTTGACGTTTTTGACTATTGCACGAGTTTGATTTATTTTTTAATTGAAAAGGGTTTATAATTAAAACTTCAAACATTAATCAAAACTGAAGCAATTTCTGATCAATAACAATCTTGTCTTTAACGAGGAAAATTTTAGTAGATACTGCATATCATGAACAATATTTTTTTATCATCTGATGGTGATATATTAGTTCTTTTAGCATATATTGTCATTGGTTTTAATCTGTTCCTTTTCTTGCCTGGTCATCAGCTTCGGCTTCAAGTTGCAGTGCTTCAACACTAACTTCCGGGGGATGTGGAAAAGCAACAAAAATCGGTGTTGCCGTTGGAGGTATTATAGAGTAGAACCTTAACATCTTAATATCCTACTCTTTTCACTGTATATAGTCACATGTTGCAGATTTGTTTCACACGAGAATCTTTGTTAACCTGTCAACTATTGTTGAATGCATATTTTTTCACGTTCTTTTCCCATCTTCTGATACAAACATGAATACAAAAGAGAAGTTCTGAAATTTCATATTTGGATTAATTCTGCATGATTGTCCACTTTTGACAGCAATCATAGCTGGAGCTTTGGTGGTGGCTGGTCTGTTTCTTCTATGCTACTGTGCTAGGCGCCGTTCTATTTGGTTGGGAAAACATACCAGATTAAAGCGCCAATTACGTGAAGCTGCAGGCAACTCAAGCATACCTTTCTATCCCTACAAAGAAGTAGAAAAAGCCACAAATTCTTTCTCTGATAAACACAGGCTGGGAACTGGGGCATTTGGTACAGTTTATGCCGGAAAACTGCACAATGATGAATTGGTTGCTATAAAGAAGTTAAGGCAAAGAGACACCAACAGTGCTGACCAAGTCATGAATGAGATCAAGCTCCTTTCTTCAGTGAGTCACCCAAATTTAGTTCGCCTCTTAGGTTGCTGCGTAGAGAAGGGAGAGCAGATCCTTGTTTATGAATATATGCAAAATGGAACACTTTCTCAGCACTTGCAAAGAGAGAGGAGTGAAGGACTACCGTGGACAGTAAGACTTGCCATTGCTACTGAAACTGCTAACGCTATAGCATATCTCCATTCCGCTATCCATCCCCCAATTTACCACAGAGACATAAAATCTAGTAATATACTTTTGGATTATCACTTCAAATCAAAGATAGCTGATTTTGGGCTTTCTAGGCTTGGCATGACAGAAACATCTCACATCTCAACCGCTCCACAAGGGACTCCGGGTTATGTCGATCCCCAGTATCACCAGAACTTCCATCTTTCTGATAAAAGTGATGTGTACAGTTTTGGAGTGGTCTTGGTAGAGATAATAACTGCCATGAAAGCGGTTGATTTTTCTCGACCTCGGAGTGAGGTTAACTTAGCTGCACTTGCCGTAGATAGGATTAGGAGGGGTTCTGTAGATGAGATCATAGACCCCTTCCTTGAACCACATAGAGATGCTTGGACTCTATATTCTATTCATAAGGTAGCTGAGCTTGCATTTAGATGCCTTGCTTTTCACAGTGACATGAGGCCTACTATGATGGAAGTGGCAGAGGAGCTAGAACACATTAAACGCAGTGGATGGGCAACTATGGAGGAAACTGCCATGGCTTCATCTAGTGGGTCCACTTGTTCATCACCTCGCAATGGAAGTGAGAAGTCACTGAGTGGTATCAAAAAGGCTGGCCAAGGGAGTGCGAGATTGATAGTTCCGCAGAAGATTGAGAGATTTTTTCATTCTGTGGAGGTGAAGGACAGTTCTCCTGTATCAGTGCATGATCCTATTCATTGGTCGAGTGGACACAGCTCACCTTCGTCAAACAGCTTGTTGGTTAATGTCATCCCCTGACATATACTTACTTTGGGGTGGATAGCCTCCAGCAATGTGAATACTAAAGGCATACAAGACTTCCTTTTCTGTCCCAGTTGTTGCTATAGCTATTTTTGTGTATGATTGTCATTAGGATTCTATTTTACTAACAACTTCCAAATATTATATTCATAAATCATCAGTAATCAATATGCAGAATTCACTATTCAGGCAGGATCAATACTATGAATAGTTACTTTGAAAAAACCACCATTGGCTACTATTGTCACTCTGGGTGTCTCTGAGTAGTCCAAGTTATGCCAAGGTATAAGCAACTAGAAGCATCTATGGTCTCAATATATGAAAAAATAATTATTTGAACTAAATTTTAAAATTAAAAGAAAAAGTCTTTTCTTTTCAAAATAGAAAAAAAATTTAAATCGATTCGTAACCAACTTTTGAGCCAAAACCAGTTTTAAACTAAAAATGGCAGGAATGCGGGAACAAGGGGCCTCTTACTTTAATAAGAACCCCAAGGATCTTGGACACTGTGTTTCCAGACATTGATGGAGAATTTGGAGTTAAATAAGAGGCGACAAGAGAAGGTTAACTTCTGAAATATTAATTTGGAAAGGTGATAAAGCTAATTTCATTTCAAGCTACCGGGTCTTATACTATGCAAGAGGAGAGCAAGTATTGTACTAAAAGCTAGAAATCAACACAGCGGAAGAAACTGAAAAATAACAGAGAAAAATAATTAGTTGATCTACCCTCTGTCGTGGATAAAAAACTCCTTTTTGAAATCAATTAACTGAACTGTTAAGAAATAAACCAGCTTAATTTAAAAATGTTTTCATTATTTCATTGCTTCATTTAAAAATGTTTTCATTATTTGATTTTTTTAGACGTGATTTAGTTTGGATTAAGATTTGATTTGGGTTAATAAGATTTTTTGCACTACCATATCTGCCCCACTTGATGCCACATGAACACATGATCCATGCTTATCTTAACCCTGCTTCAGTGTATTTGTTGTCAGAATTCTAGATCTTTTGTCTGTGACAGGCACTGACAACAGGAATACTTTTCCAATGCCCTATTTGCTGTTTTTCATTTTGTACAAGAAAAAAAGATTATTTCTATTAAGCCGGTGATGTTTCGAAACACCAAATACATTAAAAGTTTCAGTTATGTTCTAAAAGGTCATACTAAAACTGTTGAATCTTAAGGCATTAGCCATTAGAACTCGAAGAAGAGAGTCCAACGAAAACACAGATACTGCAGAAAGCAGAAAAAGATGAACCACACTGTAAGATCCATACTAGCGTCCTGTAATTATTGCAAACGACATGTATATGCAGATGTCTTCTAAATCTTAGTCGTGGGTATTGAGTAGTGAACCGTGATCGTAGCAGATCACCACCATTTTCTGATAGACTAAGAATTCCATGGATTTAGAATTTGAAGGGGGTGGGGGGTGTACAGATATAAATTGTTATAAAACAGATAATGAATAAAGTAACAGGCTAGTAAGCATTCAAGTACATTTTAATTATAAGAAGACTGAAAGAATATAGACACATTTGAGATGACATTTGTGTGATTGATATCTAGATTTTTAGATCCTAATCTATGACAATTTTCATAATAAGATTGTGATGTGGATAAGAAAAAATAAATGTAAACAAGAGTAACAAGCTGTTTGCTCACTGACAGATGAAACCAGATACTGTGAAACAGTAAAAGAAGGTACTCTGTGTCTGGTCATCTAACCATGACTTCTTGGATCAACAACTTGATGCACCTTCCTTGCTTCAGCACTTGAATATTGGCCTACAACACGAGCATGAGGAACCGATGCTTGTCCACGAGCAAGGGCATCCACATTTTCAAGCAGGTACTGCCTTGGAAGCCTACCCACAACATTACCCTCCTCATTCCCTTCTTTATCAAGGAATGCAAAATGGGGAATACCCTCCACGCCAAATTCGTCAAGCTCTTGCTCCCACTTTGTGTTATCAACATTCAACATAACAAAATTAACTTGATCCCTGTATTGAAAATTAAATGGTGTCAAGACCACGAATTAACACTAACAAAAATAATTTGTTTTCATTTCTTATCTTCACTTTTAATTACAAAACTATAATCTTTTTTCAGTCTGTTTTTCATTTCTCAAAAAACTATACAGTAAACATAGAGAAAAAATATGAGTGATCACAAATAGGCCTTCATTTAAAATGTAAAATGGCCTTCATGTTTTACTTAACATGAGTGATCATAAATAGGGAAGCATGTGGTTTACTTAGAAGGTGATTACTTGTATTGCTGCTCAACTTTGTATACGTCAGGAGCTAATTCCCGACATACCTCACACCAATCTGCATAAAACTCGACCACAGTGGGTTTCCCATTGGAAAGAGCCTGGACCATCCAACATCAGACCACAAGTATTATTAAAAAGAAAAAAAAAAATGGTGCCAGATAGCATGTAACAACACCGCTTGAAACCTGAAAACCTTGTGAACACTGACAGATATAATGGCATAATTAACACGAGCTAATTAATTAAGAGAAGAGAAGCAGAAAACCTCTTCGTAAGGCACTGCAATGACAGAGAGATCCTTGAGGGAAACACCGAAATCCAACCTGGCAGACAGGAAAAGTCCCAAAGCCGCTAAGGTAGAAACAAGTGCGATTTTGTTGTTGACATCTTTGTTTGGCACTTGAGGAAGTGAACTTGTTGTTGTTGTTGCGGTGTTCGTGGTCTGAGCATTGACCGTGGTAGGCTCGACCACCAGTTTCTCTTGTTCCTGAGCAGAGGTTAAAGGAAGTTAAGGTACGAAACAAAGAACCTCGTTGGTGGTTCTGTTCTTGCAAAGGCACGGAAACATACCGTTGGAGGGGTGTCCTTTTGATCGAGGTTAGGATTTGTTTGGCAAACTAAGGTCTGGAATTTGCGGGTGTTGATGCGGCGGTGTGGAGGATTTGCAGTGAAGCGAGGAAGTGGAAAACATGGTTGGAATCTGTGCAGCGCGATGGGGTTTGGAGCTATGAGACGCGCCATCCACCGAACAAAAATCTTGTAGCCGCAGAATTTCAGATTGCAACCCCCACCGTTAACAATTAACACTGGAAGATTTTTCTTTCCTCCTCCGTCATATGGAAAAGAAACACGATAAATCCAACTTCTATTTTTGAAAAATAAAATAAAATTCCAGCACGAAAGGGATTGTCTTAGTTATCTAACATAAAATAAAATGTTTTTGATTTAAAATGGGATGTGATTTTCTTGGTTTCAGTTTTTTAAATACGAATTACTCTTGTATTCTATTTAAAATCTATCCATTTTCATATATTTTTTTAAAAGACATCCTTAAAATAAAAATATTAAATAACTTCACCAAATATTAAAAACTCCTAATATATTAATTTGTTTCATTATTATTGTTTAATTGTTTTCAATTTAGTTATATTATTTTAAAGTTTCTTAATTAGGATATTTTATATTTAAATGTGGGAATTACATCTCCTCTATTATATTGATTTTAATGTGTTAGTTGTGAAAATAAAACATGTAACATGTCACACATATGATATTTATTTATTTATGAGGTGAATGTGATTAAAATCTGAAAAAAGTCTAATATTTTATTTTGAAAATTTTTGCTTTATTATAAAAAATTATGTGACAAATATCATAGTATTGATCCCAAACTTGGGTCGCTAAAAAAAACATCTAAAGTTTTCGATAAACACTTATTTACAAGGGGGTGATAAAAAATTGATAAGTGTGTCAACCATGAAGTAGCTCAAGCTGCAACAAAGATTATAGAATGGTAAGGAGTGCATAAAGATCGTGGAAGGGGATGAAGACACGTAAACATGTACAAATGAGACATGTGTATAAATTACAACTAGATTTTTCTTCGAGGGAACGTTTGACATATTAGTGTATGAAATATCGTGTAATATAGAGGAAGAATCGAATTAGCATCTCAACTTATCCCTTTACCGTGATTTATTTACAAATTTACAATCACACGCTATTTTTTTGGTTGGAAAAAAACAAATTAAGCTTATGATACAATAATTGCAGATCTTTACATCTTCAAAACAAAGTAAACATGCAGGCTATAAAATCTTGATTGGACCTGAAATCAATAGTGTGACACAGTAAAAGAAAACTAATCAAACAAAATAATATAAACAATAAAAATATATTTACGTTTCTATTGAGTATAAGTTCAGTCCTTTAACTTAATTTTCTTAGGTTGTTTAAGCAAAGTGGTATTTGGATTATTATTTTTAACCTTAGAAACGTGGTAGTACACAAACTATAAAAAGAAGTGTGGAGGTTAGGATTAGGATGGAGGTAGAGAAGAAGTAAGTGATTTAAATGATCTTTTTTAAACTCTCTGTTGGGTTTGATTTTGACATATTAATGTATTAAAAATATTTTTAATATATCAAATTTTTGAAGGCATAACAAAGAGACACCAAAAAACCCTAACAAAGAATATGAATTTGAATTAAAATATTAAAAAAATCTTATATTTTAAAATCAGCCATTAACATTTGGGTCAACAACCAAAGTCGCATTATTTTGATGTCACCATTTATTTAGTAAGTAGTGATGTTAGTTTTAATTTAAAGAATGCATCATATTAAATCTTTAAAAAAATATTTAGTTAGTAAGTTTATAATTAGTAGGATAAAATTAGAAGCAAGTACACCAATAAACATACAAGTCTCCTGAATGAATTCATGAGAAAAATGAGACTTTCTAGAAATTAGGAAGGTGAAATATTGATAATTGTGAATAGAAGTAAGAATGAATTTATGTTGAATTAATTGGGATTTAAACAAGAGGATATAAGATCAGCAATGATCTTTGAAACATTTCTCACATTAATTCTCTTGAGTGTGATCAGAAAACAATTCTAACATCAGATAATCCTTCACCAACTACAAATGCATGAGTCTGTGATATTTATTTATTTTTTCTATTGCTTTTAAGATAATTCATTCTTCAACTTTTAAGTATTTTTTTTTTAAACTCAGTAATGCTATATCATATTTGAGTTTTAAGCTAGGAACATTCATAACATAGGAAAACTAATTTCCCAACAGCAATTTTTCTTTTCCAAACTACACGAAAAGAAAAATTTATCATAGATTACTCCAACTAAGCACGTTGCATGTAAAGATCCAAAAATTTATTCTCACACAATTCCAGTTACAGATTAAATAAGATTTAAATTTTTATAAACCTTTATGCAAACTTACTGACCTTGGTATACATTTTTCATAAACTTGAAAAACTTGTTCTCCCCACTTACAGAGGAAGCTTTATTTTCCTTCTTTCAATATTCCAATATACATGCACTCATCTGATTCTGACAGACTATCATCTACCATCATATGATTTATGATACAAAAGATTGGTATATACAGAAAAAACTGAACCAGGCTATTGATTGTAGATGCATTTATTCAAGGGATACATGATCAAGCTACAAAGATAAGGAAATAAAGATGGCAGAGTCTAAAATAGTGACCGGATTCAAGTTCCACACAAACATATCCAACTGGATTATAAGATATCCATGGACAACTACAACTTAATGCTCATTTGTTACGTCTGATCAACTTATCACGAGTCACGATTTTTGAGCTTCCGCTCCCAAAATACCGTTCACCACCGCCGTTGCAACCAAAATTCCAAAAACCTCCGCTCCGGCCACCGCCCCCGCCTGGGCCAATCCTCCAAAACTCACTGCCCCCTCTATATCCCTCTCCGCCTCCTCCAGCCCCTTCTCCGCCGTCTCGAGCCCCTGCTCTGCCGCCACCAACCCCTTGTCCGCAGCCTCAAACCCCTCCTTCACAATTTCCTCTGCTTCCTCCTCCACTTTCTTCAGAGTCTTCCGTATCCCGAACAAGGGAATGTCCTGCGCCACGGCTTCCCTCGCCGTCAATGCCGTCGATGCCGTCAGAATAAACAGCAACTGCCTTCGCCCCGTGCTCGGAAGTGCTAACAACGGTTTCGCAAGACGCGGCTTGCAGGAAGACGATGAGGCATTGCTCACAACCAGACTACGAAACGAGAGCGTTGAGAACGGTGACGATGAGATTGCACAAACCATGGCCACTACCTCACTGATCCTCTACCTGTGGCCACTGCTTCTTCCCAAATTTAACTGATTTATTTAATTACTACAATACCCCTTTCCCAACTAGCCGCCATTTCCACGACACGTGTCACGTGTCAAAATTGAAAATTGGGCAATGACGGTGCGGGTATAAAGGCCCATTTCGTATTCGGGTTTTTTGTTTCATTTTCATGTTATTTTTTGCGCCAGAAACGAAAACCTCAAATCAAAACCCTTGCGAATCGAGGTCACTTCACTCTCCCTCGTCTTTTTCTCTCTCGTCCCTGAAGCAAAATTCGAGAATGGCAGAAGAAGCTCCTGCATCTGAAACCTCCGTCACAATGCCTCCGCCGGCGGAAGCTTCCGCGGTGGACGAAACCCTAAACTCTAATGAGAACGGCAAGAGCGGAATTTCCGTCGATGCCGGTACAGCGCAGGGTGTTGAAGAGTCAGTGTCTAACGCTGAAGCTTCCGTTATCGATCCTCAGAAGTCTCTGGAGTTGGCGAATGAGCTGATGGAAAAAGGGAACCTGGCAATTAAAGAGAACGATTTTGGAGAAGCAGCTGATAACTTTAGCCGTGCTCTCGAAATCAGGTTTCGTTTATTTTACCGTAGAATACATTCGTGCGCGGAGTTTAATCTTTCTGCTAAAAGGTTTGCAGAAATTATCATTTACGACTGTATAGTTTATGAAGGAGTGAGTTTGTGTGCTGGACTAATAGAAAATGATAGTTAATTTGATGTTTCATAGCTTAATTTTATTTTTTGATATATAATGCTCTGAAAGAAGATTTGAAATGAAACAGAGTGTCTCATTATGGTGAACTTGCTCCTGAGTGTGTGCACACATACTACAAATATGGGTGTGCTCTTTTGTACAAGGCTCAGGAGGAAGCTGATCCTTTGGCTGATGTGCCCAAGAAGGAGGATGGATCTCAACATGGCTCCACAAAAGAAGGACCTGTGAAGAGTTCTCTGAACGCTGAATCTTCCACTGCTTCCTTTTCGAGCAATGCTGGGCAGGATGTAACTTCAACTGACCAGGGTGAAGCAGAGGATGATGGTCAGTGTAGGGCTTACTGCTTAGTAGTTTTGATTTTTGTTCATAATTTATTGCTCTATTTGGTCAAAGATTTTCAGACAATTGCTCTTTATATGATGAATTTGATATATATGAAAAATGTGATGCGAATTTGAAATTGCTCAAAAAATTGTTACGTTTAACCTAGATTGCCTTAGAAAGCATGTTTTCCTTTTAATGTTACGTTGTGGTCGGCATTATTCCACGCTTCTCAACAGTCATTGCAGATAAGGGGAAGTTTTTTCGAGGCATTGACTCTATGATAGGTTATACATGTGATCTGCCTTTTATTTAGAGTTGCTAGAATATGCTTTATGTCAATAGGGGTAATTTAGCTTGATTTATGAACTGCTTTATGATAAATTAAAAAATAAATTGTTCTAAGTTGTTTGTGTACTAATGAGATGTTGATATTGAAAATGAATAGGAACTAAGCCAGTGGGAAAAGAAAGAGCTCGTGGTTGATGCAAATTATATTATGCAGGATATTTATGAAAAGAAATATGTATAAATACCTCCTAAAATTGTTAGAAGCAGACACTGTGTGTCAGAATATCAACCATAGTGGCCAAATTTGGGGAAGATAGCATACGATCACTTTTATATATGCAGTACATTATGTTATTCACTAATCAAGATGAATTGTATGCTTGTATAACCACAAAAGGTGTAGTTTGCGGATGAATCAATTTCTTAATGTTATTTCTGTTTTCAAACATGAAACAGGGTCCACCAAGAACGAGCAGGAAGAAGGTGACGAGGATAGTGATGCTGAGGACTTGGCAGAAGCTGATGAAGATGAGACTGACCTGGATCTGGCATGGAAAATGCTTGATATTGCTAGAGCCATTGTTGAAAAGCAATCTGTCAATACAATAGAGCAGGTGGACATATTATCAACTTTGGCAGATGTTGCATTGGAAAGAGGTATTTCCATATTCATATACTCATTTTAAATTTAAATTTAAATAATTCTTTCTTCTCCAAAAATACAAAAAGGTAGAATACGATTATATTAATAGCTGGATGGATTATTTCTTGGTTCTTGTATATGCAGAGGATTTTGAAACTTCCCTCTCGGATTACCAGAAGGCGCTGTCCATCTTAGAACAGCTGGTTGAACCAGATGATAGAAAAATTGCTGACTTGTATCCTTGGTTTAATTCTTATCTAAATGTGTGGTTTTTCTGTTGTCTGTAAACTTTTCTGGTTTCAATGCATGTGATAAATTTAAGAACATAAGTGGTTGCAATAAATTACTGAATTGACTGATTCACAGTGTCTGCAATTTAAGCTAAGTAGATAGCCATATATGTCCTGCTTTGCTGCTAGACCACCTTAACTCCTGAACATAGAAACTTTCGCATATGCTTGTGTTTGGAGGTTGGTTCTAAGCCTGAAGAAGCAATTGCTTACTGTCAGAAGGCTACATCTGTTTGTAAGGCACGATTGCAACGTCTTACAAATGAAGTAAAGAGTTATTCAGATTTGACATCTGCTTCCGACTCAACCCAGGATGTACCAACATGCCCCATTGACTCTAATAACTCAATTATGGATAAGCAATCAGAGATTGAAACTCTCAAAGGTCTATCAAGTGAGCTGGAAAAGAAGGTAGATTTGATAAACTTTGTTAAGATAAACTATCTACCCTATGTTGTTATTTCGATATAAATGGGAATTTATGGCATTGCAGCTTGAAGATCTGCAACAGTTAGTTTCAAACCCAAAGTCAATTCTCGCTGAGATCCTAGGATTAGCTGCTGCCAAGGCAAGCAATGGGAAGGAATCATCTCAGGGAATGGTGAGTTCCTCACAGTTGGCTACTGTAAAGAGCAATGGAGGTTTTGACTCTCCATCCATTTCAACTGCCCACACCAATGGATCTGGTGGAGTCACACACCTTGGTGTGGTAGGAAGAGGAGTTAAGCGAGCATCAAATGCCAGTTCGGCAGAAGGAAGCACACCAAAGAAACAAGCGTTAGAATCAACTGAAGACAAAGGTGATGGCAACGCTTGCTGATGTAGTTCTTGGGGTGTGTTTAATTTGAACTTTGAATGCAACCATACAGTTTGTTGACACTTGTGAACTATTGATTAGAGTATATTAAGGAATTGAATGTTTTCTGAGTGTTATGCTATATAACTTACTGGCTTTATGTGCAGCTAATTGATATCGCCAGATATTTCTAAATACTTGAAATAACACTCAACCATGAAAATGTTTTTCAATTAAATTCACTCAAGGTATTGCGCTGGATTTGGTTGAATGAATGTTAATTATGACTTTGGTGGCACGGTAATTACTCAAGCATGCTACGGTTTTTGTTTAGCCGAAGACAGAAGGGGAGAAGTGGTCTCAAAGATGAATTTGAACCGAAGACCAAAATGTAAGGATATTTGATCTTTAGCAAATGTATATAGTATTTAATATTAGGTTTTCTTATCATGTATGTAATGGGAGGACCCATAGGTTGAGCCCAGGAGGTTGGCCGGGGTCACGGGCCCCGATATCCACAAATCCTTGATTCCTTTCAAAATTTTATAACAATGGCAATTTTATGGTTTGAATACTCCTATGAAAATATTTGACCTTCTTGAAGACGTATAAACGATGAGTTATTGGTACACCATTCGATGGGTTGTTTCTTCCCAACCGAAAAATCAGGATAAAATAACTCATGCTTGCACGGGTCTTTCCACCGTTGTGATATAATGAACGTTTTTTTAGATCGAAGTTAGTACTGTTTCTTGGATTCTTAGTTTGTTTGGTAAAATTCATTTATAAGCTAGCTCAAGTATATAAGCTATAATTTAGGAGTTAAAATCTGCAAGCTTAAAAAGCTATTTGACTGACTTATATGGTTGCTACCGAATTGTTTTGGCTATATATCTGATAACTTATTATTGATTTCGATTTTCTTTCTGTACAAAGTATTCTCATTTTGATTTCTCTAATAAATGAGTTTGAACTTGAATTAAAGTACCACCCCCAGGCTTCTCTGCTATTTCGTTCACCTTGGATAAGAAAAATTATTTTAAGATTGCGAAACAAAGAGACATAAAGGACGAGGCGACTTGAGGGAGTATTTTAGCATCGTATTTTGTGGAGCGGTTATTCCTAAGAACGTGGCATAATTGTAGTCGTTGAATGCAATATCTGGTCCATAGAGGGTTTTGAAAGGCAAATTAGGAATAGGAAGAGTGGCTTCTAAACAGAATATCTGAAATGGAATAACCGAATAACTATGCGAGGCGTTATCTTCAGCATGGAGGTGGCCCCAGTCACACAAGAGGAACTAAACCAAGAAAGCATTGATGTTAACGACATGATAGCGTTAACAATGATCCGAATATATTCTTTATAAAGTGGGTCTGTTGTGTCATAAAACCATCCTCTGAAGCAAGGCAACGTTGGAATTGCTCAAAATCATGTGTTATAGGGTGGAGTGTAGAAGCTGCGGGAAGTACACATGGGGAGGGTGTGGGAACCACTTGACCACCCTCTACGCCAGCATTGATGAGGGAATGCACTGCACCTGCCGCTCATGGCCCGGCGTTGTCATACCCTCCAGACGCACCGACACGGCTACTCAGCAACCGACTCCCTCCAATAACTCTTCCAAAGGTAAACCTTTTCAACTTCCTCTTACTCAAAGGTTAAAAAGACATACTTTAAACTTTATGAAAATACCAATTCATTATGGAGATGGAGTTTACCTTTCTTGAATTGTTTTCTGCAGCAGGCAACGGAAATTCTCAAAATTAATGGGGCGGCGTTGGATTCTGATCCACACCAGTTCTCTTGGAGTTATGGGACGACGTGCAGAGGGATAGAGGTCGGTATTGTTGGGGTAGTACCGTGTGTTAATACTGTTTAAGGAGGTTAATTTTAATAATGTAATGTAGCGTTGGTCATGTGAAACTGACCAACATGAACCTGCATTCTCTTCTATGTTCATGGATCCATTATTAAATAATAAATTCCTCTGCTCTAGTGCCGTGTCTTCTAAACTTTCAAATTTCCTCAATTTTATGTTTAGGGTTTAGATATATTATTTTTTATTCTGTCATAGTTTTGTATACTCTTTAACCCATACTCTGTAAACGTTGGTCTGAGAGGGGAGGAATTTGGTAAAAGGAGGGATGGTAACATTTAAAATACTTGGATATAATGATAATTGAAAGGTTAAACTGTAGTTTTAGTTTCTATATTTTTGGTTTTTGAGTATATTTTGCACCAATTTAAAGGAGAAAAATATTTGCCACGAAATGTACAACCCTGGATGAAGTCTTTAAGAAATTTAACGTGGGTTCTAACGGCTTGGTTATGTTATCTTTATCTGCGAACGGATGGTATCACTCTGCAGGTTTTTACGATTTTCAAATGCTTATTGAGAGATATACTTTTTAATTGTCATGGTTTATTATCCACTAATTTGACTTTGAGATTTATAAATCTCAAAAATGTCGGTTAAGATCGCATAAAAAATTTCTATATATTGTCCTCTACGTGAGAAACCATTTAAAAATTAATTCTACAGTTTGTTAATTTATATTTATAAAGGTGGTTAAAATTTTTTGGTGTAGGAACGAAAAATTGTGTCAAAAGTAGATAGACTAAAACGTATAATATTTTTAATATGGTAAGAAAAATGAACTATTTTTTTTTTTTTTTTACATTGGGATTAAGACAAAAAGTATATCCAGTGTAAATACCAAATGTAATACTCAAGAACTACAGTTTTTATTGAATCTAATTAAGATAGCTAGCGGTAAGATTTGGTGACATAAGACTTAACATTTTCAAAATAGAATTTTGTAATCGTCCCTTGTGTCCAAAAACATAGCAGTTCAAATAGGTTAGATTATTGACAAATTGACTCAATTTCTTGGGCAAATCATCTGATAGTGTGAGACATCAAACAGTAATTGATAAAGAAACTTCTACACCCATAAATCGAATTCTCAAATAATCTAGGTAACCTGATCCATTCGAAGGCATTTGAAAAAGTAAGGTACAACGGGTGGGGTTTATTTGACTTGGCTAATAATTAACTCTTATTGAAACACTTCCTTCCCAGCCTTTTTCTATATTTGTCCACATTGTCATGTGCGAGTATCAATTTGAAGTCTTCAATCATTTTGAAGAAGTGGTTTGAACGCTGTACTCGTTAAAGGTAGCAGTAAATTCTACGGAAGTATGGGATAAAAGATACGCCACGTTATATGAAGACATGGCTCTCAGTATTTGTCTGTATTCTTACTCAATTTTGTTTAGTTTGGAAACTCAAGCTTTATCGTATGCCTCAACTTTGGGAAAATAAATTCCATTAACCATAAATAAAGATGAATTTATTAACATTCTTCAAAGAAAAGGTACTGTTAATAATTTCTACTGTTTTTAGTCTTTGCAAAAAAGTATTTATTAGTTTTAATTTTGTCATGTTTTAAGTGATATTCTTTTAGTTTTACCATTGATTAAATTTAATTTAACATTAAAAATGAAAAAAAAATAGTAATTAATATAATCTAATAATAACGAATATTTTAATTATCCTAATTTGAAATCTTTTTTATTATTTTAATCAACATTTTATTTTAAACATAATTAACTAATTTTATTTTATAATAAAGATTAAAAGAGAACCATTAAAGAATGTTGAATCCTAAACCAACTAATATTTTACAGAAACTAAAGAAATTTGCAATTAAAATTGTATTCGTTAATTAGCCCAAGGCAGATGATGAAAAGTAAGGTTGGTAGGAGCGAGCAAAAGGAGGTCCCGCTGGGCCTTTTAGACATTTATTTGACAGGTTCCATGTAAAATAATGATAAAATGATCTATTAACTAGGCAAAGCAACTCAGTATGTGAGAAACGAGAATTCTCATTCCTAAACTAAATTATTCCATCATTTGCGCAAAAGTAATAACCTGGTTGGCAAGCAATGCTATATGGGTAATGAGTGAATCTTGTCTTTCCAAAAGGAAAACTAATCAATGGCACCTCCATTTTGTTGAGTCTATTTGCCATCTTAATTCATGAGTGAGAGAAACAGTGGGTGATAGTGAGATTCTGCTGAAAGTCAGAGAAGAAGAAAGAAAAGGAAGTTCTGATAAAGGAAGGAAAGGGATCCTATGGATCCCCTTTTTAGGAATTTGGTCTAGGTCTATTTGTCCGTTTTGAGTTTGTAGATTCCATACTGTTTCACCCAGTCTTTTCTTCCTTCTTATATTAAATTTTCATGTGTTCTTTTCCACATAAAACCTCTAAAGAAAGCACAAGAAGACAATTTTTTCTTCATTCTCATCTTCTATATTTTGCAATTGGTTGTTGTGCTAATCAAGTCTACTTTCTACCATTCGTCTATAATAGGGCGATAGTAAAATCCCTGTCCCACATCCCCCTACTGACATTTTATTTATGTTCAATCTCTCATATATGCTTAGTTTTCAGTATCTTCAGAATTCAGTTCAACTGAAATCTGTTTGTATCATTTCGAATCCTAGTATTTTTCTGAGGAAATGGCAACAGGGGAACAACTGAATTCCAGAGGGCAAGCATGGTTAGATTAATAACTTCTCTCCTAGCCACCTTTGAACCAACCACGCTTTTCTTAATCCAAAAATGACCATATTCACAACAATTCCTATATGCAGGTTTTGCACAACGGAATTGCCAAGTGACCTTGTGGTTGAAGTGGAGAATATGAACTTCCATCTTCAAAAGGTGAGCATCCATTTGCACACTAAAATCAATATATCTTATGCATGCACACCCAACAATACTCTGTACTTGGTTTCTCTAAAATTTGTCCTGTGTCATGACATGTTTCATTTTAGTCCCCTATGATGTCAAAGAGTCGAAAGCTTCACCAGCTAATAACCGAACAAGAAGCAAATCATTCCTCTGCTACCACACCAGAAGCAGATGAGAGCGAGAAACACTGTCATTTGGTGCTAACAGATTTTCCCGGCGGCTCCGAGACCTTTGAATTAGCCGCGAAATTCTGTTTCAGCGCAAAAATTGACTTATCTTCTTCCAATGTGGTTCCTCTCCGCTGCGCCGGGGAGTTTCTCGAGATGACAGAAGAACACTCCGAAGAAAACCTCATCTCCAAGACAGAGACCTTTCTCTCTCAGTCCGTACTCAACAGCGTCAAGGACTCCATCATAGCTTTGAAATCCAGCCAGCGCTTAATGCCTCTAGCGGAGACTTTAGGCATCCCACGGAGGTGCGTCGATTCCATCGTCTCCGCCGAAGCACTGTTTAGGTGGCCGGTAACTGATTCCGTTTACACGCCTTGGGGAAGAAGTGGAAGAAGAAAAGGCGTAATCGGTGGTGAAGAGGACTCTTGGTTTGAGGAGCTCGCGCTTCTAGGTTTACCTATGTTCAAGCAATTAATTATCGCCATGAAAGGATCTGAGTTGAAGCCAGAGATAATCGAAACCTGCCTAATCCAATACGCTAAGAGACACATTCCAGGTTTGTCAAGGTCCAATAGGAAGGCCTTGACATCACCTTCTTCAGAAGCAGAACAGAAAGAGTTACTTGAGATTGTGATCTCGAACCTCTCATCCAAGCACTCCGTGCAGGTGAGCTTTCTCTTCGGACTGTTGCGAACCGCTACCATGCTGAGCGCTTCCGAAGCATGCAGAGACGTGTTGGAGAAGAAGATAGGATGGCAGCTCGATGAAGTTACTCTCGATGACCTTCTCATACCTAGCTATTCATACCTAAACGAAACGTTGTATGATATCGATTGCGTAGCGAGAATTTTAGGATACTTTCTGGAAAAAGAACGAAACGTGGCTGCAATCGACGGCCGGGCGCCGACGTCGCCGGCGCTGATGCTCGTCGGAAAACTCATCGACTGTTATCTTTCAGAGATCGCTTCCGATGCGAATCTCAAGCCTAAGAAATTCTACGATCTCGCTATCTCAGTTCCTGATCAAGCGAGACTGTTCCACGACGGTCTCTATCGTGCCGTAGATGTCTATCTGAAGGTGACTACAAACTATTCCGATATTACTAGCTTCCCTAGAAACATAATTTAGTTATTGAAAATGATAATTTCGAATCGCTAAATGCAGGCGCATCCATGGGTTTCGAAATCGGATAGGGAGAAGATTAGTGAAGTGTTGGACTGTCAGAAACTTACACTGGAGGCGTGCACGCACGCCGCGCAGAATGAAAGGCTCCCGCTGCGAGCGGTGGTTCGAGTGCTCTTCTTCGAGCAACTTCAACTGCGACACGCCATCGCCGGAACGCTGGTGGCAGCGGAGGAGCCGGTGAGGCCTTCTGTGGCGTCGGCGGATGCAGACGGCGTTGGAGCAGGGGAAGGAAGCACGCACGATCGCGGCGATAGCAACACGTGGCAGATGACGGTGATGGAGAATCAGGTGCTTCGCTTGGACATGGATAGCATGAGGTCGCGGGTCCATGAGTTAGAACGAGAGTGTTCTTCGATGAAACGGGTGATTGAGAAGATGGAGAGGACGGGCCCACAAGGTGGCGGGGCGTGGCTCGCTTTGGGGAAGAAGTTCGGTTGCAAGTTCAAAACGCAGGTTTGTGATTCGCATGAGCCAGCAACGGTGGTTGAGAAGCGCGAGGGAAGGCCCCACCGGCGTCCTCATCGTGAATGATAAGTAGAGTAGCACCCTAGCATAGCACCTCCCTGATGACACGTGAGAATATGATTGGACTTTGGAATGCGTGATAATGGGTCCCACTGACGCTTAAGTGGAATGGTTCAGTGGCATTTGCCCACACCGATGACATTATTCAGTGGGATTGTTAACAGTGTGTAAAATCTATCATAAAATATTAAAAGGAAATACACTGTGCCAATTATTTTGATGACTGGGTAAATTGCTTAGTGACACGCCTTTTTAGGTCATGGCACTCCATGCAGTGACATTTGAAAAGGAATTAAGCAATAGTAATTTTTCACTTAAACATCCAAATATTTTGAAAATTCCGCGTCCCCAAATAACCAAACAGGTCATTAGTTTTTCATTCGTGTGTCGTTTAGCAGTATGGTAGGTTTAGTAGTACTTTCTCATTTCAGGACTTATATAACGAAGGTAATATTTATTTTGGGACTTCAATGAACTTTTTTATGTTTTGACTTTTGATTTTACAAAAATATTTTTTATTTATGAGATTAAACAATGTCACTGATCTTGTTCTGTGCCAAACTTTTGTCATGTGAATTTAATTTAGTATCATAATTTTTTAAAGTTAAGTATTTACTTATTTTTATTCCTCTCGAGTTAGTAGTTCTTTGATTCTTTAATTAAAAGATATTTTAATTTTTAGTCTTCTAATGTTAATAAATGTTGTTTGTGGTTCACAAAATTATACTACTCTGATAATATTTCTTTGATATTATTATTTGAATTAGCAATCAATGCAAAGAACTTGTAATATAAGTGCAATTCAACGCAAATCAAAATATTCTTATCAAAAAACAAAGTTTACTACACCAAATTAGACAACTCCTTCGTTGTATTTGTTATTATTTGAAAAGTTACTAAATATTAAAGTGGTGTAAAAGAGAAGATTTTTAATTTTTAATTTCTTTATGGAATTAAAATTTTATACTTAAGCAATCAAAATGCATTTTATAAATTTTTAAAATTTTGAATTTATATTTAAATTTGCTATTCAATCGACATATTTTGGAACAGCATTATTTCAAATACAGTTACATTCGTAAAATTTATAATCTACACACAAGATTAATTAAAAATAAACATTTAATTATTCATGTTTTCCTGCACAACACTTTACTCGCATACATAGCACAGTGCCAACAGATAATTTTCATGAAAATTAGAGACACCCTTTGATTTAGTGAAATATCATCAAAATATTTAAAAAACTAATCATAAAAAATTAAAAATGTGAAGTAAAAGTTTTATGCGGTATTGTATAAGAAACTAGTAAGATGAGTATGAGTATTATACAAAAAGAAAGATCCATAAATATATTCTCATGAAATTTTGTATGGAAGGTAGTGTCAATATGTCTTATATATAATTTAACTCGCTACTCAAAATTCATATTTGAGAAAAATATTATAAAAAATTTAATATATGGAGTGAGGAATTCCACGTCAAGTAGTCAAGTAGAAATGACTAAATTAAAAAGAGCTTAAACTACTAATATTCTTCAATTAAAAAAACTATTAAAATTTAAAAGTAGAAAAAAGTTTAATTTACTTTAAATTAAATTTATTCGATATTTTGCTAATTAGTAAAATTTATTTTTAAAAGATAGAAGTAAAATCACAACTGAAATGATAAGATGGAGGAAGAAGATATTGGAGAGATGTTTGAAAATAAATGGAAAAAATAAATAAAAAAAAGGAAGTCAAAGAAATGAAGCTAGATCTCAAGTTTTCATAGGAATGAAGGTATCAAATTAAAATACTTTTATGAACAAGTAAAAATATGAAATATACACACTCGTAATATTCAAGTGTCAAAAGTTTGTCATTGATGCATGAGTGCTAAACAGAATGAATGTTTTAAACATAATTTTGATGACTAAGACTAATATATTGAAATTATATTCGTTGAAACAATTGTAATAGGCAGATAACAGGTTATATGTCGTGAAATAAGAAAGACATAGCAAGAAAGGACAAGAATGTCTTAAATTATTGGTGATGAAAAATTAAGATTTAAAAAAATGAAAGTAAAGTTGAAAAAAAAAGTATGTTGAGGATTTTCCCATTTTCTAATTCCGCTATCATTTTAAAAAATATTTTTATTTTCTAAATAGTCATAAAAATAATATTTCAATTTTACGTCATATATATTTCTAAATATCTATAATTATATATATATATATATATATATATATATATATAATATAATATAAAAAATATATTATATTTTGCTTAGCTTTCTCCCTAGTTCTCCCTTATCTGTTAATAAATCCACCGCCTTAAAACTACTAAACTTCCTCTTTAATTACTTTTTTATTTTTTAAGATGCATACAACAAAAAGTAAAAAAAACAAACAAATCATTTTAGAAAATAGATTACAATAATAACTTATGATTATAAAATATTTTTTAATATTAAATTAAAATCATATCGAATAAATATTTTTCTTCAAATTAGATTTTAATTTCAATTTATCTACTTGATTAATGTCTAAATAGACATTTTTCTCAATCAATTAATCCATTTTCCTGTATTGTATTTTCTCTTAATTATTTCCGATGACCATATTTTTCCTTTTTTTTATCTTTTTATACATTTAAATAAAAATTTCATGAAATTTTAAAAACAACGTGTATAGCTACATGCACTACTTAAATAGTGTATACGTTATAATTCGTTTGATTTTTTACCCCCTTAATTAATCTTTAGATATTTTGGTTGTGATGTATATCTTTTTCCTAATTTAAAAGATACAAAATCCAGAAATATTATAAAAAAATTGAATAATTTCCAGGAGATATTAAGTTGAAATATAATATTGAAAAGAAGACATAAGATAGAGTAGGGTGGGAAAAAACACTATTTTATCAAAAAGTTATCATTTTCTCCACTATATTATATCATAAATTCAATAAACATTAATATAACAATAAAATTATCTAATTTGTTTCAAATTTCTATAATAATATGATTAATATATCTAAAATATTAATTTTATCATATATTTTAATCCAATAAAACATTTATTTATAGGCAGCAAAGAATCAAATGCAAGTCGTTTGGTATTTTGTTAATATTATTAGTAAATTTATTAGTTTTAAATTGTTTGAAGTTTGTTTTATTAATATTAGTGGAAACATTTGATACATAATACTTATGGTACACGTTTCTTTAGGATCTACTTGAAAAAAACCTAACTGTATTGTAAAACAGTGTACGTAATTAATTTGATTCTGTTTTAATATAGTTAAGTACAGAATAGTAACATAAAATGTGTATATTAGATATGCATTATATATATTATTATAGAAACAGATATAGATTAATATAATTATTTGTTTGAAAAAATCATGTAAAAGTAGGATAAAATAAAATAAGATATATTTAACTGAACGAATAAACTGATATCTGGTAAAATCTTGGAGACCTAAAATCTTTCTATATAAATGTAATTCCCATGTGTTGTAATCTGTAACCTATAGTTTCAATCTGTGGATAAAGTACCTTCATTGCTTGGAAGAAGAAAATCATGGGAAGGCGATTCATTGCTCTGGTCATTGTTCTAGTCTTAGCAACCAGCATGTTTCATTATTCGACAGCACGAACCAGATACATATTCCATGTTTCTACCAATTTCACATCTCCGATAAACAACACTGATCCTTCAAACGATGGTAGTCCCACTTACGGCATTGACCTAGGACCAACCATTGCATATCCATTACACTACCGAGCAAGGTATTTTTAAAATACAAAAACTTATATACTGTAATCTAGGATTGGTAGATTGGTATTGGTTCATTTTTTTTTTCTCATTTTATTTCTGAATTTCATATATTGCGTTTTTGTTTTGAACTTATGGTTTCTTTGTAGCAATGAAATTTTACTTTCTGCACTCTTTCTTTCCTTTTCTCATTCGGCATTCGCGAATTTGAAAAATAGGTGTTTAATTGAGCGAAACTAGGATTGTTTAGTTGTGTGAACAAGTGTAACCAAAAATATTAAAGAGCTCTCACATTCGTCTTGTTAACGTTTCTATTTGTTTAATTTTGAACAGAACCTTAGAGCATGAAAGGGGATTACTTTTGGGAGTTACGTAAAATTGCTTTTCAGCCATTACTTAGGAAAAACAAAATCAACAAGTTTTAGGTTTCAACATAGATTAGATTATAGCGATTGTTGATTTTTTTGTCATTTACTTTGTTATATATATATATATATATATTAAATTTACATCAACAGACCGCAGGTTGACAAACTCGTAATTATACAAAACAAGCAATAAAATACACAAAACCCACTTTAAACTATTATTGACAAATCAAACATGGGTTGGACCAAAAATCAAATTTGATATGTAAAATGTGGTACGAACAAGGTTTGATGATTCAATTAATTTTGTACGGACTCGATTTTAACTAGTTATATTACGTGTAAAAAAGCATATTGCAACCCGATATATTTTCATTGTTAAAGCAAATAATTGAATTGTGTTTTTAGAATAAAATTGTCAATTGTTAAAACCATAAAAAAAACTATAATATTCTATTAGATATGGACAAAAAAACCATAGTTAAAGTGAAACCACGTTCACTGAACAAAATGCTGATTATCTGATGCCAGTAACAGTATAAATTATAACTCTTTAAATAAAAACTACTAAAAGAAATGTATATATTTTGTTAATAAATATATACATAAAGTTACAAGATCATTTTAAAAAATTTAAAAACAAAAACATACACTCGAATATTAAAATAATTTTATAAAAATATATGTATATTTTCAGTTTAAATTAGATTCTATCGATTTTCCAAATCTAATCAGAAAATTGATTCAAAGAATGGATTTTGTGATTTTTGAATTGTTCAGTTTTGCATTTGTTTAGATAATATTTTTCCTGTTTTGATTTAGTTGGATTTAATCCAACACTGAACACATAACTCATTAAGTCATATGCGGATGATAAAATAATTAGATTGCGTCTAATGAGGAAATTGATGGTCATGGTACATATTTTATTTTATTTTTAAAAAATACAACTAAAATGGTGATTTCTGAAAAAATAAAAATGTAAAAAAAAAAACATCAATTTACAAGATGATTGGAGAACAACTAAATTTGAATCTCTTATGAATAAGTACACATGTAAGTGGAAGGAAAAATACAATTGAAAATGACCAATCAATTATTTTTATAGAAATTAGTTATCAATAAAAAATAGATATTTTTTTTCAATTAAACAGTAATAGTTATGAATAACAATATTAGAAAAACTGTTAATGAATAAAATTTCTCTACTTTACACTTTTTGGTGCAATTTTAATTTTATGACCGTAAATTAGTTTTGCACTGACAATTGTTTTTTCTAAGATTTTTTCACTGATAAATTATCTGGCCATCTTCAATTATGTTGAATTTATTTACACCGTCCATATGTATCGCTAGGCCCAATAGGTTCCGTTCAAGGCCCATTAAACTCAACGTTAACACGAAACCCTAATTCCTCAAAACGGAAGCTGCTGGCCTATAAAGTCGAAGCATATTCCGCAACTTAAAGAAACCATGACCACCGTTTCTATCTACCAAAACCAGCCTCTGCATTTGTGCTTCTATTTGTGAGATACGTTTTGGTCTTGATGTTACTTTCTGTGTGTTTTCTTAGTGTATTCGATTTGATTATTGTTGTTTGAGGGTTAAATTTGGGTTAAGGAACAGGATGTGATGTGTGGTTTTCTCTGTGATGATCAAAATGATGACGAGTCCGATCTATCCATTCTTTAAAATTCTGACGACAACCGAGGCATTTGTCTGAGAGGTTTCCACTCTTCGTTCCATCCTTTATTTTCGGGGTGTAGGGTGTTTGATTTTGTGCATGCTTGTTGTTATCTGATTTTTTCAGAAAAAATTGGGGTTTTTTTGAATAATGGCATGGTGATGATCTTTACGAATATTTTCATATGATAATTCATATGATGAATACAAACCTCCTACTCATTCTGAATGCCTATCGTGTTTTCATTTCTAGTTTATTTTATTTATTTCCTTACTTCAATTTACATGGAGATGATAGAGAAAGACTATCAAGTGGCTGTGATGAGAGTGAAATTTTATTTCTATTGAGTTTGTCTATGATTGCATTTCAAGCACTTTTGAGCTACTGTCTTTCTCTGTACTTCACATTGTTGATTTTATACGGTAGTATTGTCAATTTAAAACAGTAATTATGTATGTTCCTTAGATAACACTCAAATGATATATTATAGAATATTAAAGGTGTAATTCAGATTTCCTATAATTGATTAAATTCTAAATTCTAACCAAAACGAAGTAAATATTTCCATTTCGATTTTTGATTTGATTTTAATGTTGGGATAATTTTAGTAGTTAAATTGGCTGTGTAATGATTGTTTGTTTAACTCATGATATAGGTTTGTATCGATCAAATAAAATTTTTGCTGCTCTTCATTCGATAGACGAAATGTAATTATGGAATTTTTTTTAAAATTTGTAACACTCACCAAAAAATCTGTTTGGAAAATTGTTTCCTATCAAATGGTTTTTCAAATATCCATGTTATTTGTCTTTTCACTTCTGATGTCACTTTTTTCAACCTGTATCTGGAGAAAAGTTTGAAGATTAATATTGGGTTCAGAGTAAGAGCGGCCTTCGAACGTAGAAGGAAACTATATGAAAGTAGGCTTAAATTCATTGTTAAAGATAATATTTGTTATGGACAAACTTTGTTGGGCTTGATGTATCAAGAGGTATTTAAGTTAGTTTGATCATTCTCTAATCTTAAGAGGGAAAGAGAACAACTAACCAAAATTTATAAAATATATAAACGCAAAATTGTTGACGTTCTAGGTGCAAGCCATAGGAATAAGACCAATGTAACTTTTGGCTAAAATAAGAGTTCATCACAAAATGAGAAGCTTTGAATATAGGAGTTGGATGTAGAGGATATTAAACCAAAAGTCTGAGCAAGAACGACTAAAGGGACCAAGCCCATATATAACTTTGTTTAGATGGCACACTTGATCTATCTTGGAAAAGATGAAACTAGGATGTTTTAACATGTTAATAGTCTCCTTAAAGGTCTCCAGTGCGGGCAGGAATAAGAACAATCTGTGCAGTTGTAGGTTTGATGACATGACTGAACTAAACATTTCAGTTCGATGAAAACCTTAGGCAATCAAACACGTCTTATGTTTTTGAAAGATTTCATCTGAATTTAAAAACCGTAAACATCCCATAAAGAGAGTAACAATCTTCTTAATATACTGGATATAAGTTGGCATGGTCATGTCCTCTTTAGTGCCAGCAAAAGTACACTTTTATCTTCTTTTAAATCTGATTTGTTAAATTTATACATGAGTAGATATAGATGGAAGAAGTAAAGTCAAAAGAAGATTATCAAGTCTTTCATGATTGAGAAAAAACTAGATTAACATTGTTGTTGAGTTTGTCTTAAACCCTAAAATCTACATCCTAAGTTCTAAGAACACACAACAGACAAAAGTGCACATAAAAGATAATGAAAATATTCTCATTTTCATTGAACGTGACTGGTCAATATATGTTTGTGGACTAACAGAATAAAATAACAAATTTTATATATAGTTATCAAATCCGTTGTTATATTCGTACTTGTGATCACCTTAACTCAATTAAACCATAAGATCGTAAGTTTGGTGATTAAAGGTTTTTAGTAAGATTGCTTCAATTGATGGTCATGCATTGTTTATGGATCAATATAGATAAGTTCAAAGCCCTCAAAACGAGGTATGTCAAGCTTGAGGAAATGCATGTGTGATTGTTGGAGGAGGAAAGAGTGGTTCACATTTCATGTAAGTTCCTCAACTGGAGGGTTTTGATGCTTTAAAACCATAGGAAATAGGAATGACAATGGAACCCGTGGGGAACATGTATGTCCACATCTACCCGTACTTTTACATTTTCAAATATTATTTAAATAATATTTTATAAATGTAGAAACATAATATTAAATATTCAATATAAAAAAATAACTTTTTTCTTCAATATAAAATATTAATAAAGAAATATAATTATATAAAAATCAAATAATTCTAAAAAAATAAAAATAATTAAATATATATTTTAAAAATAAATTATTAATCACGGACATAGTGTATAGATATTAATCTTGAACGAATTAACGCAAATTACAATATAAAGAATGCTTAGTTATCTTCTTACAACTTGTGACAATAGCAAAAGTTGTTACACTCCTGTGACCAGCACCACATAGGGGAAGTAGCCAAAGACTTTGAGATCCTAATAAGAACAATTAATAAATAAAAAAATTTAATATAAATTTTGTAAAGTATCTAATAAATTAAAAAATATTTTAATAATTTAAAACTATTATATAAAATACTAATTTGGTTTCCATGCTAATCGCAATTAATGTAAGGACTTTCTATTAAAATTATAACGAATTTGGATAATGTCTACTATGGAAGGATCTCTCTCTAAAAGCATCATTGTCACCTAAGGTTAATCTCTCATTTGAAATCAGAACCAACTTTGAGAATAGAAGGGAAAAAATGAAACTAATTTTTTATTCTTTTTTAGTGAAGTAACATGACCAGGAAAGCTGTTTGCTGGCAGCATGTGCATTGCTATTTTTTTGTAAATTGCATGGTCAATTTCCAATCCCTTGTTTAGTCAAAATCGATTCCCACCTCTAAAAGAAACCAAAATTTATTTTGACGAAACTTTCTCTCTAGCTCTCTATATAAACATAATAGTAATCTATTTATTTACTTAAATCAAATAATTTTAAAATTGTAACTTTCATTTTATTTTTTATTACTCCTTTTTTTATCCTCCTCTGCTGTGTAAGTGTTTTAAATAACATTTATTGTTTACCAATCATTTTTACATAAATATAGGCCTAGTTACTCTTGTGCCTGAGATTGATTGAGCGCACCTCTATCACGGTGCAGGAAAAACGTGCTTACTCAAATTAGTTTTTTTGGAGTATACTTCACGTTGAACTCTGGGAACTTATGCATCTACATATCCTTAACACCATTATCTAGAACCAAAACAAAATAAATTAAAAATAAGAGGTTTGTAAAATAAAAATTTGGTCTTAAAGAACGAGATATTTTTCTGAAATATATTATCAGTGAAGAAAAACCGATTTTGCTAAAAATTAATCAATGAAGAAAATTTATTGTATAAATAATAAAAATAAAGATGGTAATGAAGAAAGGGGAAATAAGAGATGTTGCGAATGAGTTATCTGTGACCGAAACCTATATTTGATCTTAACTTAGAAGGTTCCAACGTGGCAACAGGGAAAGCATTGACATTAGCTTGAGTGATCCAATAAGAGTTGGGCTTACCCTATCGGAAATCTTACTCGCACCACAGCCACCGAATACTCCCACTCTCTCCATTCTCTGCCATTCATCACTCACCAAAACCACTCACAAATCTTTCAATCTCAACACAAACATTTTGGTGGCTACACCTAGCAGCAGCATCAATGGCAGCCTCACTCCAAGCTGCAGCTACCTTCATGCAACCCACCAAGGTGGGTTCAACCTCCCGCAACCTCAAATCTACCCAATGCATCTCCAAGGCTTTCGGCTTGGAACCCGCTGCACCAAAACTCACCTGTTCTCTTCAGTCTGATCTCAAAGACTTGGCTCATAAATGCCTCGACGCCACCAAACTCGCAGGATTCGCCCTTGCCTCCTCAGCTCTCCTTGTTTCTGTATGTTTACTTGCTCCCCCTTTCTCCCTTACCACCTTCAATTACTGCACTTTTATTCGAACAAATAGAACCAAGGTAGGATTTCATGAAATGTTGTGTATGAGATGAATTACAGAAGTGATTGTGAATTTCAGGGAGCAAGTGCAGAGGGTGTTCCAAAGAGGCTAACTTTCGACGAAATTCAGAGCAAGACATATCTGGAAGTGAAGGGAACCGGAACTGCTAACCAGTGCCCGACCATCGACGGTGGAGTGGACTCCTTCGCCTTCAAGCCAGGCAAATACAACGCCAAGAAGCTGTGTCTGGAACCCACTTCCTTCACGGTGAAGGCAGAGGGTGTGGCCAAGAACGCCCCTCTTGAGTTCCAGAACACCAAGCTCATGACCCGGCTCACCTACACGCTCGACGAAATCGAGGGTCCCTTCGAGGTTTCACCTGACGGGACGGTCAAATTCGAGGAGAAAGACGGGATTGACTATGCTGCTGTGACTGTTCAGCTTCCCGGGGGTGAGCGTGTGCCGTTCCTCTTCACCATCAAACAGTTGGTGGCCACTGGGAAACCGGAAAGCTTCAGTGGGGACTTCCTTGTTCCCTCTTACCGGGGTTCCTCTTTCTTGGACCCCAAGGGAAGGGGTGCCTCAACCGGGTATGACAATGCTGTTGCTTTGCCTGCTGGTGGCAGAGGAGATGAGGAAGAACTTGCAAAGGAGAACAACAAGAGTGCTTCATCTTCCAAAGGGAAAATCACCTTGAGTGTGACCAAGACCAAGCCTGAGACTGGAGAGGTTATTGGGGTTTTCGAGAGTGTTCAGCCTTCTGATACTGATTTGGGGGCTAAAGCTCCTAAGGATGTGAAGATCCAAGGTGTCTGGTATGCTCAGCTTGAGTCATAGACATGTTGTTTTATGCTGTAATTCTATTTTCTTGTAACTTGTTGCGAAGCACTCAGAGCGTTACCATGTGTGTATATTATAACGACTTCGATTATAATAATGTCTAAAATTAAAATCTCTCTAGTTACCTTTTGGAGCATTCACTCATACTCACTTGTGGTAACTTTCTAAGTTTCATAGCAACCAATGTCTGTTTCTGATTGCCCCTCAGTGCTTATATTGTAGGAAACAATCGCGTTTTCTATAAAGCTGTCGCAAAATAAGCGATTATTTCTTAAACATAAACCAATGACATGTTCGTGAGTCTGTTATGAAACCCGAGGTTCGATCAGTTTCTTGAACCACGAGAAAACTCATATTTCATCCTCTGCTCTGGTTTACAAAAGAATGGAGAAAAGAAAAGCTGAAATCTGATTCTAGCCTCAATTTTACGCACTTTATATATTATATGATGTGTTATTAAACTGTGACGATTAAACTATTGAATCTTATAAGTTCAAGAATGAATTTGTTTCGATAAACATGAATCAGTTCAAGAATGAATAATAAGCATTTAGCCCTGCTCCTTTTAGGCTTGAAACATGAAAAAACTATAACAAATATTGCAATAACCAATTTATTCAAATACGGTTGTGTTTGATCAATCATTAATTTTCATTATTACGGGAGATTTGAGATTATGAAGCCATTGTACTGAAGCACGTGTTTTAGAATGTCATAGATTCCAAACTTTTTTTCATTAACATTTTTTTTTTTAAATTGACAATAGAATAATGCTTTTGAGTTTTAGGTACCATTTTTTTTTAATGCAACACCCCATCTATCATGATACTTTTAGGTACCATGATACTTTGAAAAATTTACTAGAGTATGAAATTATCAAAAAATAGACAAATTGCAAAAGAATTATAAAATTAAATAAGTTATACTTGAGAACGACAATTCTGATAAATATGATTTCAACTTTTTATTTTTCATAATGCAACACAAAAATAATAATTAGTTTACACAACTTTGTTTGATATAATTTTTTTATATTAAAATCATGTTAAAAAATATGATTTTTTTAAGTTCGAATTTACTAAATGCAACTTATGTAAAAAAATATATAAAACAAAATTTTATATGTCAAACACGATTTGTTAAAAATAAAAAATTAAAATTCAAACATAATTTACCTAATTTTATAATTTGATTTCATCAATAAATTAGTGGTAAATTTATCTGTTAATTTCCATGTAGTCTCGTAGACTTGATTTCAAATAAGAGAAATACTAAATTTTTACAGTGAACATACTCTTAAACCTTTTTAGTGTAAATAAAATACATATTGTACTGTAATGATCCAAATCTAACTAAAATACTAAGAATGAGACTAAGGTCATTAAAATGGTTCCCTAAAGTAACGCTGGACCAATACAATATCGGGCGACTGTATTTCTTTTTTACTTAAAAATAGGATTGATACGAGAACCTTGGTACCTCGGCAGTACTAGGCTTGATAGTTCTATTTCATGTTCTCCACTCTGAAACTGAAACCCGCGACCGTTGGTTCCCGCCTTTTTTGCGTCGGCTCTCTACAAACACAAATCAGCAAAACCATATGGCACAAGTTGAAGTCACCCACTCACCAAACACTTCACCATCTCCTGGATCAAAGTTCCTCCTTGAGCCAACTCAAGCTTGTACATGCCCAGATCATTCTCCATGGACTTGCTGCCCAAGTTGTCACCCTGGGCAAGCTACTTTCTTTATGTGTTCAAGAGGGAGATCTCCGTTATGCACACCTCCTGTTCGATCAAATTTCCCAACCCAATAAATTCATGTACAATCATTTAATAAGGGGCTATTCGAATATCGATGACCCAATAAACCCTTTGTTGCTCTACCGCCAAATGGTGAGGGCGGGCCTTATGCCAAACCAATTCACCTTCCCCTTTGTTTTCAAAGCTTGTGCTGCCAAACCCTTCTATTGGGAAGCTGTTATTGTTCATGCTCAGGCCATTAAGCTCGGAATGGGGTATCATGCCTGTGTGCAAAACTCAATTTTGACTGTCTATGTTGCTTGCCGTCTAATACCAAGTGCACGGCAAGTGTTTGATGATATTTCTGACAGGACTCTGGTATCCTGGAATTCTATGATTGCTGGGTATTCTAAAATTGGCCATTGTCATGGTGCAGTTATGTTGTTAGAAGAAATGCAGCATCAGGGAATACAGCCTGACGTGTTCACCTTTGTTAGCTTGCTTTCTGTTTCCTCAAAGAATGGTAATTTGGATTTGGGAAGATTTGTCCATCTTTATATCATTACTACTGATGTTCAAATTGATTCAATTGTGACCAATGCCCTGATAGATATGTATGGCAAGTGCGGGAATTTGCAATATGCTAAACGTGTTTTTGATCGAATGCTTGATAAAAACGTTGTCTCTTGGACATGTATGGTGAATGCTTATGCTAATCACGGCCTTATTGATAACGCTGTGCAAATTTTTAATCAGATGCCGGTGAAGAACGTGGTTTCTTGGAATTCAATAATTTGGTGCCATGTTCAAGAAGGGCTTTACACGGAAGCTATGGATCTTTTCTACAGGATGTGTATTTCAGGTGTGATTCCTGACGATGGTACTCTTGTTAACATTCTTTCATGCTGCAGTCACTTGGGTGATCTGGCATTGGGAAAACAAGCCCACAATTACATTTGTGGTAATAATATTACAGTGAGTGTGACGCTTTGTAATTCCCTAATAGACATGTATGCAAAATGTGGTGCTCTTCATGCTGCTATGGAGATCTTCTTTGGGATGCCTGAGAAGAATGTGGTGTCATGGAACGTTATTATTGGGGCACTTGCTTTGCATGGTTTTGGAGAAGAGGCAATTGAGAACTTCAGGAGGATGCTAGCCAGTGGGCTGTGTCCCGATGAGATTACCTTCACAGGGTTACTTTCTGCTTGTAGTCACAGTGGTCTTGTGGACATGGGGCGATATTACTTTGACATAATGAGTTCTAGGTTCGGGATTTCTCCTAATGTTGCACATTATGCATGCATGGTTGATCTTTTAGGGCGTGGGGGATTCATAGGAGAAGCAATGACCCTGATACAAAAGATGCCTGTTAAACCTGACGTTGTCGTTTGGGGTGCTTTGCTGAGTGCTTGTAGGACCTATGGAAATCTGGAGATTGCAAAGCAAATCATGAAGCAGTTGCTGGAGTTGGGACGATATGACTCAGGGCTTTATGTGCTTCTCTCAAACATGTATTCGGAGTCTCAAAGATGGGATGACATGAGAAAGATCAGGAAAATAATGGATGACGGTGGGATACAAAAGTGTAAAGCGATTAGCTGCATTGAAATCGATGGCTGTTGCCATCAATTCATGGTGGATGACAAAAGACATGATACTTCAGCAAGTATATACTCCGTGCTGGATCAATTAATGGATCATCTAAAGTCTGTTCATCCGTGTAAATCTTTTGATGTGGAGGACATATACTGCTCTGGCAATCTTCAATAATTCAGCAACAGGTTTGGTGGATGGAATGATAATTTAACTTTTTTTTTCATATATATAAATTATAAACCATCATGGTATTATCATGGTTGTTTTACCCTGTGTTTGGTTAAGTGGAAAAAAAAGTTAGTACTCCTGGAAAAAGTGATTCAGCTCACCCTCCAAAATGTGAAGAAATGAAACCAAACCATGTAGAAATAAAAAATCAATTATGTTGTAATAATATAATTAAAAATAATAATAATAATAATAGCAATAGTAATAATAATAATAATAATCAAAATAAATTTATAAAATAATAATGATAATAATTAATTTTAATTTTGTGAATAATTTTTTTTACAATTTTAGATGTAATGACATCAATCAAATTCTTGCAAACTTTCTCTTCATTCATTTTTATTCAGTTTTCATTCTTTTTCCCTTAATATACACAATCTAATTCTTTCTTCTCTATCCCATCATTTAATCCTTGTTCACTTGCTGAAATTCACTTTTTGAAAAAACATAGACTAAGGAGCTTACGACATTCTAGAAATGTTGATTCACATTGTAACGAAAGCCTCTGTGCCTATAGTAACTCATGTTTTGCACAAAATCTAATTCTTCAAATAACTGTCCAAAGAGAATATACATTTTGAATTTTTTTAACTCAAATGCGTATTTCCGTTGGCATGTGTTGTTACTGCATAATCTGTTGAGAAATCAATCTGAACAAAAGTTTCTACGGCCGACCCAGTCTCCAAGTTCAAACATTTTACCCTGCAGTCATTATGATGTATAATGTACTCATTCCAAACCAATGATTGTTTCAAGTAGCTAGCATGCGGGTGAGCTTCAAGCCCTTCAACGTTTATATACTCATAAATTCAAAGGAACCCAACAAAAAATCTTCCTGTCCAATAATAAGTGTATATAATATTGCACTATATTTATGCACCAGGACCAAATTAATTGGATTTGGAAGCACCCAAGTGTTGGCCAAGCTTGTAATCAACTCCAAGTGTCGGCAACCACAAATGAAGCATTATAATATACAGTTGTTTTGTATTTAGACTTAAAAGCATACCATAAACAACAAGCTAATCTTTGTTGTGTCAGTGTATTAGATCTTTAAGTCCCATGACATTATGACAATTTTGATATGCCTTTTCTGTATGTTTTGGGATATTTGATTATAAAATTGAGCATAGTTGGCGTGCCCGAATTTTGACCTCTCAAAATATTGTAGACTTTTTTGAATGGTCAATTAGAGAGTACAAGATGAGTACAAATGCCCCAACACATCCATATGAAATCTACGAAACCATGCATTATATATTCCTGCATTCAATGCATCCTTCGCACATGACCAATCACATACAAAAGCTACTTCCATGGATCTTTAGCTAACACTAAATATATTTCTATTCATCCCCTTCTAAGACCACCGTCGCCAAATAAACAAACGCAAAAGACAAAACCAAATTATTCAATGCTGTTATCAAATACATTTCGACAAAAAGCTAAAACCAAAATTATGTTAAGGACCATTTTAAAATGTGTTCAAAGATATTTTGTTGGTAGACATAATAGATATCCTTCAGGTGGATGGTTCTGTATTCAAGATTAAATTCGAGACTATTAATAAACGTTTTTTTTATTTTTCTTAAAAAATATCATTGTTTGCTTAACTAATATAATGGCACCAGAGGGAAGCTGAAGAAAATCTCCATGGAATTCAATGAATGGAATATTGTCTTCAAACTCTTTTCTTCTTTATCAAAGAAAAATTTAGGATGTCTTTGAAACTCAAGACAAAAGCATGTTAAAAACTTAAAATGTGTATATGTAACCTCATTTTGAAATACTTAGTTACATTCAAAAGGAAATTAATGAGAATATATAAAAATGGGCCAAGACATGTCATGTTTCAAATCTATCCACTTGCACCAATTTAACTTTTCTTCTTTCAAAATTATCAACAAATAGCATATTCATTGAAAAATGTAATTTTAACATAATACAGTATTATTAATCTAAAATAAAATAAGAAATTACAAAATTAAAACACTTCATTTTGAACAGTCTCTAAAGTCAGTTAACTTCATTAAATGATATTGAATGCTAAATAATTCAGGTAGGTAGCATTTGTCCTTTATAAAATTTGTGTGGCCATGGATTCTTCTCTCACTCCCCCACCACTATTAATTCATGCGGGAAATGTGCCACAATACTTCCAATTTAACCTTCAAACTCTGTAAATGGTAAAAAAGAACACTGGAAATGGATTTTGCTCAAGTGTGTACTTTCAGTAATTTGTCAACCACATTTAAGCTCAGAATAATAAATTGCAATTTATCACTATGAGCTCTAAAATAGAAGAGTTCAATCAAAATCAATGTACAAAGAAGTTTCAACATAAACTAAGATTATGGTGACTGGGACATAATCAGCAAGTACAAGTCAATTTCGAGAATATAAAATACATGTGAATGCCTTTTCACAATTATTGATTGGATTTTATTTCATCTAAAATAATGTCTCAATCTCAGTTACAGTATGATTGTAACGCATGAAATTTCCTTGAAAAGGAAGAATAAAGACATAAAAAATGGTTCCACTTCTGTTTGGAAGGATGTGATGGAAGAGAACTGTGGATGAAATCTAGAAAAAGAAAAAAAAAAAGAAGAAACAACAATAACTGTGGTGGAGAATTTCTTCTTCTGAGTCTAGTGAAAAATATAAGGAAACTTACTGTTCATGTACATTTATGTCTGGTTTTTTATTGAGCTTTTACAAAGCTTTATTACCAATGGTGAAAGTGATAAATGAATTATATTGTAAGTATAATTAACCATGCATAAACATAATTAATTGTATACAGTTTCTCTATAAGATTTTCTGATTGCCATAAACTACAGATATATTAATTCAAAATACAATTTTATACAATGCTTATATTATAAAAATAATTTTCTGACAAAAAAAATATAAATTTTAAAATGTGGTTGGTTATCCAAAAATAATTTTTGATTAAAAATATGGCTAAAAATTTCATATTTTGTAATCCTATTTTTTATTCAAAATCAATTATACTATACCATAATGGTAGTCTTTACAAAAATAATTTGACTTCTAAATAATTAGTCTAGCAAACATGTTAACATTAATTTTAATTAATTATGATAATAGTATGACTGATTATATAATATTTAATGATTCATTACTAATAGAAAATTGATATTTAATAATTAATGTCAATTTTTACCTCCTTTATTCTTCTTTTATGAGTAATGTCTTCATTCATCTCCATTAATTTTCTTTCTTGCAGTCCTTCTTTAAACAACATCATATTTTACAATACAATCTTTCTGCAAATCTTTCTATTTGGCTGTTGAAATCAAACCTGTTAATTTATTTTTTATTAAATCACTATTTCAATCTTCTTATGTAGCGTTAAAAACAAAGAAATAGTGAATTATCATTCAACTAAAAAAGATTCAAGCAAATAAACACAAAAAACTAAATTAATACTACTATACTTCTATACATTAAAATATAGAGAAGATACTGTTTTTAAGGTACAATTATCAAAATAAAGATGAAATCTAATATTTAATGCAATATATCTAAAAGTTAGACCAACCTAAAAACCTTTCATTGTAGAAATCATATTTAAGATTAAGATACTTTTATAAAACTCAAAACTGTTCATAAAAATAAATTAAAAAATATATTTTCCCTCTCAAAAAGTTCAGAAATATGGTATGCAACACACAAAAGGTAAATTAAGATTTTATACAATAGATGACTTAATAATTTTGAAATGACTATGCATTAAAGTTAAATATAAAAAATATATACTAACTTAAATTACCATAGTAAATTTGAAAATCACGTTATCCAACAATATTAATTGACTAAGAAATGCCTAAGACTTTAATAACGAAATTGTTTGTTTTCAAGAGTAGAAAATTGAAACTATTATTTCAAAACCTTTTCGTAAAAGAATGAATATTTTAACGAAAAGATTGAAATCATTTTTAAAACCCGATGTGGTTATCAAGATACATATTAAAATATAGAGAAAAAAAACATAGAAAACTAATAAACCAATTAATTTATTATGGTGTCACAGTTTTGAAAAAGGTGTAAAAGGAATATGATTTGGAAAAAGAAAATAGAAAGTATTGCGAAGTGGACCTTGTTTCACGATAGAGAGCATGATTGAGTGGGGAAGGGAATTAGTGAAGAAGCTTCATGGAATGGTTTGAGGGTGGGTCATGTGACGAGCATCATTATTAACATAACAACCAAATATTATAAAGGAAGAGAAAGACAAGTCCTTTTGAACCACATCATGGACCTCCAACTTACTCATATACATTGAAAAAATATCACTTCACTTTAGATCCCCACCCACACCAACATAAAAGGAGCCACCAATGTACTTTCCTTTACTTCCCAGAGAAGAATTTCTTGATTAAATTAAGCATAACATTCAAGAAATAGTGAAGTAAATGAAACGAAGAAGGTAGGTCTTATTCTTAACTCCTGTAGCATCTTCGCTATCACTATTTCAAAATAAAAAAACATAATAACACACAGTTTATTTTTACATATAAAAAACATTAGATCCTAATATAGGAGCAAAGTAGTAGCAGGAATGGATTAATGGTGCCTAGTGCGGCTACAGGGGGTTGGGGCCTCAGGGTTCAACCCAGATCACCTTACGCCAGATTCTGTCGGAGTGTTTCTGCTTCTGCAATCTTACTTTGTTGTTTATCATTTTTAATTTATGTTACCCTTTATCAATTATTGATATTATTTTTTTATTTGTCTGATTTACGCTTCCCAATATCTTTTTCTCCACGTGGCTTACTAGCTGCCTTGCAGGCACCATGCACTTCTCCACCTGCCACGTCTTCTTCTCACGCCAATCATAATGTTACACAACATTTCATACTATGCAACTTCATCCACCATCAAATTACCTAAGCTCATACGTCAACTATGATGGGCCTCAAATCACGAATAAAGGAGAAGGAGTAGTGCTATATGAAAGGCTAGTAGTTTATTACTAGTGAACTGTTTGATATGGGAGCATTAATATTGACCAAGTGGTGTCTAATTTTCAGAGGGGATCTCTTTCCTTTTACCATGAATGTTTTATTTTTTAACAAAAGAAGAAAAACAGAACACAAAAGTCGGTCTGCCAAATCTCTCAACATCGTCATTATGAAATAAAGTGGTCATAATGCACATTGCGACTAGCTAGAGAGGCACGACAAACGAAATAAAATAAGAAAAACACGAGGCATTGTTTCGTATTATCCCTCTCTCGAACGCAATGACGTGCTATGCATCATACACATCTGAGTCCACTTGTATACACTTTCTATGATGAATGATTCCGTAAAGGTTAAGATTGAGTAATGATGGGATTCTTTGCTCACGAAAAAAGCGTATATGTAAAATTGTAGTGATTAATTTTGCTCCAAAGCGTGTGAACGGGAGCAACATTTGGCATTGGTGAATATGGAAAAGTTTAGCATTCTGGCTTTGTTACATTAATTTTTGCATCCTACTATTAACTTGAAGGTTGGGTGTGATGTGAGTAAGTTAAGGGTGAAAAAAACACCGCCCCCACGAGATTTCACGTGACATGCTTGTCCCTCACATTTCTATTAAACTTGATTCAATTCAAACTGAGGCATAACAGAGGCAGTGGCATTGTGGTAAATATGTGGAGGATCTGGAGAATAGGGTCAGTTTGGCACACTAATGCGAGCAAGTACTACAACCTGTCAGCACCAACTTACAGCCTGGAAAGCCATTGGCACTGTTCCAGAATTGCATTATTAAATTAATTCAAAATCCGACGTGGCATTTCGCTCGCTATATATATATTCTCCCTTCTTTTCCCTCTTTCTCCAAACAACCAATTACCAAAATTCCCGATTCCCTCCTCACCGAGTCACACCCACCTGACTCACTCACTCTCCTCCATGGGAAACTGCAACTCCTCCGATTCAACCCAGGTTGCCACGGCCAAGCTTATTCTGCAAGACGGAAAGTTGCAGGAGTTCTCGTATCCGGTCAAGGTATCGTTCTTGCTGCAGAAGTACCCCGCCTGCTTCATATGCAACTCCGACGAAATGGATTTCGACGACGTCGTTTCCGCCATCGACGAGGACCAGGTCCTTCAACCCGGTCAGCTCTATTTCGCGCTTCCCCTGAGTCGCTTGAAGCACCGCCTGCAGCCTCACGAGATGGCCGCATTGGCCGTCAAGGCCAGCTCCGCGCTCATGAAAACCGCCGACAAATGCGGCTCTCGCCGCAAACAGATTTTGTTGTCTAACGAATATGATTCCAACCCTAAGCGCGTGTCTCCGGCACTCTCTGTCGGCGCCGGAACTGTACATAGGGGAGGAAGGACCGCCGCCGGCGCCGGTAAGGGGAGGTTTGCGGCGCTGTTGAGTTCCATTCCGGAGTAGGGTAGTCTCGGAAGAGAATATATACGCCAGTGATTTTGTTGGTTTGTACATAAACAGCTTTATCACAAGAAAAAAAAAAGTAATATAAAATTTTGGACATTGTAGAGTTGTTTTAGGATCAATGGAAACGATTGGATTCTTGGAAAGTTAGACCAAGTCTTGATGCATATTCATTCATATTCCGTTCCATTCTGTCTCCTTATATTATTAACACGAGTTCCGTTTTATATTTTGACCGCAAAATCATGTCTTCAGCATGAAAATACGTATTTCCAGACCTTTTCATTCTTACGACATCAAATTATTTGGGTAATGGAAAATATTTATTTATTCACACGGTCAACGATCAAGCTAAATGAGAAAATTTGACTTATGAGTTCCTATAATACTTTTTTGTTCACTAACATAAATCTGAGTCTTCTTTTATTTCAGAAATTTGTATCTTTCTACTTAAACCAGCAAGTTGTTGGTTAGGAAATGAAATTATTGAAGAACAGTAACATTGGTGGGAACACTGGGACATATACTAACTGCCATGACCACTGCCACGCTGTAACGGGATGTATTTCATTTAATGAAAGTAATGAGGTTTGGTTATAAATTAAATACAAATTGGGAGGGTAAGATTGTGTGTATCATGCAATTAAGATAAAAATTGGGTGTGTTGCGACAAAAGTAGAAGGTGGTAGTGGACAGCATAAGAAACAGAGAGCAGGAATGAGGTGAGGTTATGAGAACGAAAGTGAAATGAAAGAAACGACGGAATAGATGGGTTAAATAAGCTCAGGTAGTGATGATTGAATGGGTTGACGAGTAACCTTATCCTTATCCGATGATGGGGCATTTGTTAAAGGTTAAAATCCAAAGAGATGGGACAAAGAAATATAATTATGCATGTAATGTGTTGTTTTCTGGTTTTGGACTTTTCATATGGATCCAATTCGTTCAGGCTGACATTATATATTTGATTCTACTATACATATAATTAAGTAAATATAAATATAACAATAATTTGATTGAGCGGGAGGGAGTAGGACGTGGACAATAAATAGATACCAAAGGGGTGAATGTTGAAGGGAATGGAGAATTGAAGAAGAAATCTTGGTTGAGCCAATGAAATCTGGCATTTTGTGTGTAGTGTAGGTGGAGAATCACGTACAAATTGGCATAGAGAGCATAGGGCATGCTGGACCCAACAAAATGAGTCAGAGTGAGCAGGTTGGGGTGTTAGGTGAGTACTGTTTGTTTGTTGGGTTGTGGAATTGTTTACAGCTGTAACAAGCCTGGTCGTACGGTAATAATAACCCCAAAAAATCATATCAATTTGGCTTCGACTCATCGTCACTATGAATGTGGTAGAAATCTGCAGTTGCAGTGGTGATGTGTAGAAAAAAATTGTAGCATGGGGACAATGGGAAATGTGAGGAGTGAGGAGTGAGGGGGTGGTAGTACTACCACACTCACCCAACCTGAATACGGTTTAGTTTGGACTTTGGACCATGCTATTTGGTTTTCGCCCATTCCGTACTTCTTCTATTTTGGTTAGCTCTGTGTGGACCTTATTCCAAAGTTTGGCTAAATTAATTACATATTAGGTTGTCGCTAATTAATTTGACAAGTTTAGAGCAAGGAGAATGCTCTCCCTTCTACAACTGTCATCTCTCTCCATTTATGACTCCCCTACCCAAACGCCAAATCTAATTTAATTTCCAACAATATGTGCCCGCATATCATAAATGTTTTCAACACTACAAAATAATATAATCTTTTACATTTTTCTTTAGGAAATATAAATTAATTAAATCATTTCAAAAATGGTCGGGAGAACACCATGCAATCCTCTTTTATTCCTGCCACATAAAGCTTAACACAATTCAAAAGATTTATCTGTGATGACCAGCGAAAGAGAGAGATAAATGGGAATAGGGTGATGAGAGGACTATCTCACACGCCCCGCGCGTGTGTCGGTTGCATGCAATTTACATAGCACAATAACCAGGTAAAATAGAACACACGTTTGATTTAAGGTTACGTCTTAGATGGTGGTGTGCCACAACATTGTTGTGGGTCTGGTTTTGATATAATTGCACACATCCTAATGACAACCAAATAGAAAACGGGACTCACATGCTTAGTGAAATCTAGGTAAATTTCACCGAGTAGAGGAAATGAATAAAAAAAGTGACAGAGTACATTGTTGCTATTTCTGATTCTTATATATTGGATGCATTGGCTGTAAAGTTCACTAGAGGTAAAGATGAAGTAATTATTTATCACATATGCAAATTACCACTTGACGTACAAAAGGTCTACAAGTTTATTGATTCATTTTTCGAGGCAAATTAGAGAGAAGAAAGGAACTTTTATTCTCTCATTGTTAAGGCAAATTTTCTATAAGTGAATTTTTATGAAAGTTTCTTGTGGGAATTGTTCTGGTTTAGCAAAGTTTTTAACTTTCTTTTAGATTAATCAAGAATTCAATGTGGAGGCAGCTTCCATAATAACAACTGTGCTTGTAAAATCAACTGACGGTTTGACCTTTTGGGAGTTTGATTATATTTGGCAATGGATGTTATATGTTTGAATTTGTTTACTTTAAATTAATAAATTGTAGGGTTCTGAATTACGTGAATACTCTTCTTCTTTTCTTTTTTTTTCAATATGCAAGTTAATGTGAATGCTGACTTATATGCTTGGGTGGATTCCATATTCATTTTAATTTCCTTTGTACCTCAATCCACCTCAAATAATTGCAATACTTTTGTGTTTAAGTTAACTCTGAAACATGAGTGGACTTTAGTTTTCTATAGTAATCTCTGGATAATGTGAAATTTGAAACATGTGTAATTTTCAGTTCAAAGATAAGGCTCTAACAAAGATAGATATGTTGATTTTTTGCATCCTAACATTAGCTGAATGGTATTTGAAGCTAATGCAACAGTATTATGATAAGCTTTGTCCAGAAGAATATTAGATTATATTTGTTTAGATTTAACAAAATCCCTTGCATACTTTGAAAGAATGACGAAGTTCGATTCATTAATCCAAAAATGAGATCTAAAATTTTGGATTTAGCTTATTTACTATATACTCTGGAGTAATTATCATCCTTTTTTTTAGTTTATTACTCAAATGTTTGATAAATGGTCACCAATAAGAGAGCAAGAGGCTTCTTAAAAAATTGGGTCAAATGAGCAATGAAAAACAAAGAAGAAAATTGTAATAAATACAATTGTAATTCATTAAGCTATATTGATTTCGTTGTTAGAATTAAAATTTGTTTATTGAACTTACGTTAATGCATGTACATAAACTAATTTTAAAATTGTTGGGGTTAAATAATTTTACAAAACTTGAATTAACATAAGTTGAAATTCAAACACGGTAAGCATGTTTAAGCCTTTTATTATTTGCCTTTTTAGGGTTGAGGTTTGAGTCAACGAGGGAAAGTTGAGGGAAGCAGCAATGGTTGGACTTTCACTATTCCTGCAAAGAAAGTATATATGGATAATTATGATAGGTGGTGTAGGTAGGTTAGAGAAAGTTTCATTGCAAAGGAAAGCCAGATAAATCATTAAACGAACGTAGTTAAATTTGTAGGAAGTTGGAAAGATGATGAAGCAAGTAGCTGTTTTCTGTGTGCTGAGATTCGCCCATAATAAACCACACAAAACCTAGTGCCACCTAGGAATCACTTTTACGATTATTTCACTTTAATTATGTACTCTTTAATTATACTTTTTACTATTATTAAATAAAATAAATAACTTTTATAAAGTTAAAGTAAAATGAAAACATTACAATTAAGAACTAAATTAGGTTAACTTTTTTTTCGGGATAAGAATACTAAGCCCTGGTTTTCCTAATTGAAACAAACATCGTATCTGAGAATTTGTAAGATACACCATTTTCCACATTATAAATTACTTTTTACAAATGTACTAGCTAATTTCCAACTTCATCAATCTATACAAGTACTAAAGACATGAACAAACATTTATTTGAAACGTAAGAGCTCTTAGAAATATTAATATAATTTAAATAAAATAAATAAATTTAATTGTATAATAATAATAATAATGTTAATGTTAATGTTAATGATGACGAAGAACAGATAAAATACAGTTTGAATGAAAAAAAAAATATAGACAGTTTTCTCACTTAGTGTTTTTCATTATAAGAATATGAAAATCCATCTTACTCCAATTGGTATTATTGAGTTATAAAACTTTAAATATTTGTTAATTATAAATTTCTTAAAAAAGTAAAGCTTGATTGTTCTTCTATCCTTGAGGCACCATAATGCAACATTTTTTTTTTTAATTTTAGTTTATATATGATTAGATACATTTAACTAAATTTGAAATTGTAGGTACCACAAACACGTTTTCTTTATTTACCTTTGTCTCAATAATAAGAATGTAATATACAGATGCTTGTTAAAACCCTTCGAATTTGTTCTACAACGGGTATTAGGTGTAGGTGCCGCTAAAATTTAATCTATAACATGTATTACTTATGAGTGTATGTTGATACCAAATGTCTTTATCATTTGTAATGGTATTACTCTTCCGCAAGAAAAAAAAAAAAAAAAAAAAAAAAGTATTTTGTTAAATTAGGAAGATTTTTTTTAATTTTTTTTAAAAAAAAGGTGAAAAAATGGGGGAAAAAAAAGATAGGAAAAAGATAAAAAAAAAAAAGGTCTCCAGGTCTCTATTGCAACCATGCATATATGTCTTGGGATACCTTTTTTTTTTTTTTTTTTTTTTTTTTTTTTAAAAAAAATTTTACCTTTTCTTGGAATTGTTTTATTTTCCA
>Ga0099824_1000275_pt1 | contig 54109 bp, 31 predicted proteins | sample SiratrowhiteBW_FD_76837 | JGI IMG/M metagenome (GOLD analysis project Ga0099824, IMG submission 76837) | Root nodule microbial communities of legume samples collected from California, USA - Siratro white BW | ecosystem: Host-associated > Plants > Roots > Nodule | place: USA: California... | reverse complement strand
TTTCTCGAGTTAGTTAAAACAGTTAATCAAAATGTAATTTCTGATTTTAATGATTTCTCAAATCTTTTGTTAATTCAGAAAATACTTATGGAGCTTATCCTTGATTAAGATTGCATGCATCACCGATTTGAACTCAAACTTACCTCACAACACACAATCCTAGGTTCTAGACCAAGCTTTTCAATCTTCATGAAATCTTCATGCATTCCACATATGATCACATGGTCTTGAAGTTCTTTACTTGGTTGGCTTCATCAAATCATCACAGCAACCCACTAGTGCTAATAGAAATCCAAATGCGTTCAAGAAGAGAGAAAGAAAGATCAAGAACACAAGATTTTATCCTAGTTCATCATTCTTCAAGGGCTACGTCCAATTCTTTGCAAACTAGCAAAGATTTCCACTAAAAGATCACCAAGATCAGTTTTACAAGATACAATACTGCTCTTCGCAGTACACATTGCTCCTCGCAGAATCCACACACTATTGAAATCTACAGTAGGTGTAAAACTAATGCAGAAACCTCTACAAACAACCAGTTACAATTACAACCCTATGTAACTGTAACCTTTAGTTCCAATACAAGAAATATATCAAGTATACAAAAAATACACAGTAATTCCACTTGACAGATTATACAATGTATTAAGAACATAGTGGAATACTTAGCTCTGATTCAATATCACAGTTTGCAGTAGATCAATTCAGCAGTAAAGCTTCAAGAACAGTTTTCTTGTTGAAAAAAATTTCTTAATCGATCAGAAGGTTTGCGCGCGTTTTTCTCTCAAGGATTTCACACAAAAAACTCGCTCAATATGATTTATGCACTTGTTGTTCTTGTATGGAAAACACGTGCATCTCCCTTTATATAGAAAAACTGTTATTTTTTATCATTAAGACTCCAATTGATTGATTCACCATTCAATCAATTGACAACATCCTGTGAATTAACAGAAAATATATCAAGTTCAGATTATGAAAACAGTTTAATGATTATTTTTCTGAATTTGATTAACAAACTTTGATTTGCTTTATTCTTAAAATCTTTTGAAAAATACTATTAACCAAATTTATCTTTGGAGCTTACTTTTGAATAATCAATCATGCAATCATATGATTTTAAATCAGAAACACAACTCATAATCACACACACACTCTGCCTAGTCTAGGACCAATACTCTATCAAGCTCTTCAAGTCCTCATGCACTTCATGTTGTAGCTAGGATCCAATGTAGGCTTCACTCTTGTGTTGATTTCATCAAATCATATCCAGCAGCTACTGGTGCTAACAGAAAATATGTACAACCACGTGAAAGGAGTGGACATGGAAATAACACCAAAAGTTTGGTTTGCTATAACCGGTCTAAGGCATGAAGGACAACAGGTCGAGAAAGGAGCCATAGATGACTTTAACAAGACACAATTTTACAAAGCATATATGAGAAATCTAGGTGAAGATGTGAAATCATTTGGAGGAAAATTGGCCATGACTCCAAGAATTCTGAAATCGCTCATAGTTTAGATATTAACACCTAGAGGCAGCAACCATAGAACCCTTACTAAAGAAGACTTGGGGCTACTATACTGCTTGATAAATAAGGTAAGGGTCTTCACAATGAAGAACCATATAATGAGGGCACAGAAGCTCAACGACTATAAACTGCCCTATGCCATCTTAGTCTCCAGGATGCTTGAGTTCTTTGAGGTAGATTTAGTGGATGAACTAGCAGAAAAGCCTCAAACAGACAAGTGAGATTAATCACTTTATACTGAACATAATCGATCTTCAAAAGGTGAATGGATCATGGAACTATAAGGGTGGAGATGGAGAAGGAGCTGGATCCAGTGGTGTTGTAGGACAAGAGGATGTTTCCGAATCTAGTAACAACACCTATGATACCTTTTGTGCCTCAAGCTACAAGAGAAGAGATTATGTCAAGTTTTGAACATATGATGATGGGAGGTTGGATACCATGACTGATGAGCAGTGTAGGCATCATGAATATTGCGTCACTCACTTCCAGCAGCTGCACCAACAAGTAGATGACATCTATGACACTCTTAACTGCTTCAACCTTTAAGCCTATCATGCATCACTTTATCTGTTGCATTTTCATTATGAACATTCTGTGTGTTTGTTTTCTATTGTTGTTGTTTTAAGTTTCCTCCCAACTTGATGAACTCAATTGGGGGAGAAATGTGTGGTTCTATGGTTTGTAACCTAACTAGACACCTTGACACTTTCATGCTTTTCTACACTGAGAACTGTGAATTGAACTGAACTGTTATGTGAGATTAACCTGTTATGTTTTGTTTTAACAAGTTGTTTACTACAACAATGTTAGTTTTTCTTTGGAGATTAGTTTATGTGTTTTGCAAGAGACCTCACAGTATGAAGGAGATAAAAACATGACTGTTACAAATGCATTTACCATCAAACCACAAGAATTGTCTTCATCAAATTGGGGTAGTTTGTTAGAGCTAGTGGAGAAGCCCCTAGATTGGTGATTTGATGAAGAAATTGCTTGGAAACTTGAATTGGATGAAGGAAGACCTTAGATTCTATGTTTGTGGTAGTTTTAACTTGGTTTAGTTCTCTCGTGTATTTGTTAGTGTCAATTAATCATTTGCTTGCATTGCTCTTCTTCAAAAATAAGTGAAAATTACATTTTTAAAATGATTATTAAAATAGAAGTGTTGCAGAGTAAAATCAACATGTTAATTTTCAAAAGAACTTGTTATTTTCTATAACAGTTTTGGCTGGCGCGAATTAAATAGGCTGCAACGTGCATTTTCAACACATCTCTTCGAACCAAAGACTTTGAATAACATTCTAAAGATTTACTTGAGTTCTTATTGGAGAGAAAACCTTCTAGTGAGAAAGATTCATCAAAGTTTAAGAAAACTCCTCATGATTTCTCACTTTTGAAAAGAGTATAGCATATATTTGATTGGTTTTTGTGTTGCAGCTGTCATCATGAAGAGATAAGTGTTCCTCTTCTGCGTTTACCGCTGTTTTAGCTGTTACATGATTGGTTTTATTGTTTGTAATTCGTTCTTGTAACATTTCTTGATTGTATATTAATTAAATAGGTGTTTTAAGCATTGTATATTGAGTAAACTTGTAAGTTTTTGTTTTTGTTTGTATTGTTTGCATATAGAATAATAGTAGGGTTCTGCAATTGCACTAGGGTTCTGCAATTGCACTAGGGTTGTGCATCTTGTGTGGTGGGGTACTGCACAAGGGGTAGAGAACATCTTGTAGGGTTCAAGATTGGTTCTTGTATGTGTTTTATATGTAAACTTGAATGATTTAGTGGAAATCTTTGCATTATTGTGCAAAAGACTGGACGTAACTCTTGAGAAAGAGTGAACCAGGATTAAAATAATTGTGTGATCTTCTCCTTCCCTCTCTTTTTAAATTCGCAATTTGGCTTTGATTTTGTTGTATATTTACTGATACGAACAACCTGTTAAATTCAAGAACAACCTGTTAAGTCACTAGACAATTTAAAATAATTCTTCCTGGCAGCAATTTTAATTTGTTAAAATTGATTTTTAACCTGTTGTATACTGATATTTATTGCAAAATTATTTTCTTGGTTTCTTGATTAAGTTTTCTAGTATTTTTAAACTGGAATGAACTGTTCTCATTTGCGAGTTCTTGGTTGAGTTCGTGTCTCTTTATTCTGTCTTCTATAATCATTTTTTGAAATTGAAAAAAGGTTCTTGATAATCATTGGCTGATATCTCAATCTGTTTAGTATATTTTCTAGATTTATATTGCAAATATTTGATTGAACTAATTTGCTAGTTTCTTACTTTTGCTTTTAGTATTAGAACTGGTGAGGTTTTTCTATAAATTTGATCTCACTGTGGAATCAATGTTTTGGTTGCTTTAGTGTATTAATTTTTTATTCTTTTCTTTTACTGGTATCAGAATTGATTTGTCTGTCTCTACATTATGTGCTTTATCTGAGTATATTTTGTCAGTAGATTCAACAGTATATTTGTTTCCTCAAAAATCTGCAGATTATCACTTAACCTTCTGCTGCTTTTTAAAATTGTTTTTAGCTCTGATTTCTTTTATAGTGGAGTTCTGGTTAACAATTTATAAATTGTTTTTGTGAACTTTTTCATTGTGATATCAATTCCCTTTTATTCTGTAATATTCTGCTTGGGTAAATATTGTTTCTGCTATAAGGATTACTTCTATCAAAATTCTAACATTGCCTATACTCATTGTCTTGTTTCATTTAAGCACACTCTACTTGGTATATTCAACTCTTTTAAATTGTGTATTGTTCATCAACTATAACTGTAAAATCTCTTTTCTGCACATCAAAATAATTCTGTTATATTTTTGGTTAATTTGTTGCACGTGCTTTAGCTCATTCTCCTTAACAGGCTTATACTATGCTATAATACTTTTATTTCAATATGTTGAAATCAGGATTAACTGTTAAATTCTTCTACTGGTTGGAAAATTGTCTAAGTGCTGAAAAGGATTTATAACAAGCTGATTTTAATTTCAACCTGTTATTTGCATTTTCTAGAACTGCCTATTAACAAGTTGATTTTGTTTTTATTAAGTTGTTTTACTGATCTGTGCATACTTAGTCTCAATTTAACATGTTGGGTGTGCATTTAAACTGTTGTTTTGGGTATTCTGTACATTGTAATCATAGATTAATAAAAATACTCATTCGTACTTTCCAAGTTTAGAAGGAGTTAATAGTTCAATTCACCCCCCTCTTGAACTTTGACCATCATATTTTTCAACAGAACTTAGTCCCAAATGTTTGTTTGGAGTCCCAAACAAGCCCAATTAGGCCATAACTCCTAATAAGCTCCTGAACAAGGCTCTAGCTTAGTGACCTCCTTATTTTTGTTTGCAGTCTTGGAGATGGATTTGCATCACTCCTCCAAACTTAGAACCTTGGTTATCCTAAAGCAAAGGTAACTTGGCATAGATCAAAATTACTCAGCAACAATATAACCACTTAGAGACAACTTCACTCAATCACTTCAGAGAATAAACATGTATGCTCCTACTTCAATCAATCACACAAAGGAGAAGTGTTTTCCTATCAAAAATCAGTTATAGTTCTCATAGTGTAAATGTAAAAGATAATAATGATGAAATAGTGTCAGTGATAAACCAAAGTTATCATTCCTCACCAAAAAAGTGTTTCACTTTAGCACACTAGTGTCTTAAGGTATGATGTGTCTCTCTTCTACCACTGGTTTTCCATAATTTAACTTTTCTTTTCATTTCGAAAGTTAACAATTTTCAAAAGCATGTAACATCTCAAGGACTTTTATTAGATTGTAATGTGGTTGGGCTAAGTTCTTTTTATAGATAATCAAAATGCTTCAAGTAAATAGAGAAATTTAATCAATTCAAATTCTCAGAAAATTCAACCCTCTTAGACTTTATCCCAACATCACTTTTCTCCCACATTTATTTAAATTTTTTATTTATTCTTTTATTTTTTCTCTCTCTTTTTTTAAAGAAATAACATGATAAATCTCTAATATTTTCTTAATTACACTCTTTATCCCCTTAAATAACTTCTCACAAACTTGAATCACATTGAGGAGCATGCATGATTTCCTTGCTCTCTCTACTCAAAGTAAGTATAGCCAATTTATCTTACAAGGATAAAGATTTATGGGTGAAAAAGAATTTGTTTAACTATCAAAAGGGTACAAAGGTTTTATCTTTTCAAAACAAGGGTTAGCTATTTAGGTCAGGCTACAAATAAGATAAAAAAATTGACCTTTATTATTTGTAAACATGCAGATAAGAAATTGGTAAAGAACCTGAAGCAAAATCAATAATGAGCAAAATTGATAATACTTACAAAATAAAACTTTGAAGCTCAAAATCTCACCTAAGTATGTTGATCCAATAATTGTCACATCATATCTTCTGCCAGATACATTTTTTATCACAGACACAAAAAGCAATCACAAACTAAATTTTTAACAAAACCCACATAATCAATTCAAAGATCTCAAAGAGCAACAACACACCAAATTTTCTTATCAAAGACAAGTAAAATTTTACCGTAAATCATAAACCAATTGCCTCATAATTAACACATTACCAAGTTACACAATTTATTATCAAAGTAAATAAAAACTAAAAAATAAAATAAAGATTGAAATTTAAAGAAAAAAATAAAAACTGTAAAATAAAAGCTAAAATAAAAGCTGAAATTTAAATAACAAAATAAAATAAAGTCCTGCAAAAATTTATTCTCTTTTTTCGCATCATAATAAAATATGATTATCTTTTTTCGCATCATCAACATCCGCATCCTCAATAGGTTCACCGTCTTCTTCAAAGGGCTGGATCCCAGGCTCAAAAGTTGTTTTTTTGGTATTTTTTATCCGCTGGGTCGAGCTCCACTTCATGTCTATACCAAAACTTGAAAAATCTTTATATGGCACCAGGTGCCAGTCATGTAGTGTTAGGTGATATTTGAAAAAATTAACGTTGGACTCCATTCATATTGAGTCAAGTGTCATTTAGATGGTGAAACAATCTTTATTCTAATGAATCTCTGGGTTATCTATCAGAAAACGTTTATTTAACATCTTGTGCCTGACTGATATATTACGGTTTGAGAACCTAGGATGCAACATCTCATAGTGACAGTCTTCATAATTTACTTAATTGTGTTTTCTCTAAATAGTGATGAGTAATGTGCACATGTAGACTCTAATTTGGTTTGCTGTAGTTTAGTTGTTGAGTGACAGTCTTTATAATTTACTTAATTGTGTTTTCTCTAAATAGTGATGAGTAATGTGCCCATTTAGACTCTAATTTGGTTTGCGCTGTAGTTTAGTTGTTTGTGTAGCTTTTGGTTGGATTGTGTATTGTCGTAACTTTTAAAATAAGTATTACTTGAAGAACTTGATTTCCGAGTTTGAACAAGCACAGTACCATGGTAAACCAAATTCTTAACTAGTTGGAGATTCTGCTGGCAATTGATAGTTGAGAAGAATAGCTAAACCATATCAGTTTAAAGAAGTTTTTTCTTATCTTATTCTTTAAGAAAATTTAGCTATGCTTAAATATAAAATGGTAGTGTATTATATTTCTTTTAAGATTTTGTTCCTAGTCCAGACTTTAGGCATGCAGCAAACATTTCTTCAAAATGGTTTGTTGAGCATTAATATGTATCAAATATTTGGTTTATAATTTATGCACTCTTTCTAAATAACTACTTCACATTTGGCGTGAATAAACATTTGGGAGAGTGTAATTAAAAAGAAAACAACCACATAGAGAAATGGACATAAATCATCTTCATATCCCGGGGCAAAAGGATGATTTGCTTCTTTTCTTTGTTTTAATAGTCATGTGGGTTTTTATCTCGTATGATTTGCTTCCTTTTTTTGTAACAACTGGTGTGTGAAATGTACCTAGAGAGATCATAAAAAGCAAAAGCTTCTCTACCATCTCATGTTGAATGCGATAACAAAAGCATTGGATTTACTTTTTTAGCATGGGATAATGCAGTTGTAGACTTCACACTAGAACCTTTAAAATTGTCCCTAGTATAATACACTTTTAGTTCTTCACAACATAGAATAAATATATAATTCATATAAACTTGAGTTTAGTTATATCAAATAATTAAAAATAAATTATATGATCTTATCACATAATAAAATATATTTACAGTTTTTGTTCTGTAAAAAACAAGTTTTAGAAAATTCAAACTTCAATTAAATATCTTAAAATTAAACCATATGTACCCGGCAGTGGCAGTTGCCATGTTACTCAATTGGTCCAATTAGTTTTCCATTATAGGTATATTTATTTTTATTTCTTGCAGTATGTTGATTAAATTTAAAATTTTTTTAAGACTTTTTCAATATCAGTTTTTCAATGTACTCTTTATCATATTATTTTTCCTTTTTTTGAAATGTACAAACTTTAATAGTTCCTTCCAATATCAGTCTTTTTGTATTTTGCTTCTGAAAAGTCGCTTCATATATTAAAGACACAATCATACAGAAACATGGTTTCCTCTTGTTATTTATCTTCTCCCCTAAAGATTACTTATTGCACAGTTCTGTATTTATTTATCTCTCTCAAATGCTAGTTTTTAATTTATTAAAATTCAAGCTGAATTAATATGGTATTATTAAATTATGTCTCATTTTATAATACTTCTCATTTTACATATCAATATTTAAAATATATTATAAAAGTCGCTTCATATATTTATAAAAGTTTTAAATTAAATAATAAATATAGTCGTTACTTACTACTATATTTATTAAATGATATTTATATATACTTGTAGAAAAACATACATGTTTAATTTTTATGAAAACAAAAAATAAAAAAAATATGATAATAATTATTAAAATAAAAATATTATTAAATTATAATATTGTATGTAGTTTGTTTTGCTGTGTAGGTGACTTTTTTTTATTGTGAATAGTTAATTAAATTTTAAAAAATAATTATAAAATTTAATCAGGAGAATAAGAAGAATTTGTATAAAAAGGAGTTAAAAAGATAATTCTTCATTTATGTTTTAACATAAATGAAGGGCTAGTGGAAAATTTTATGAAAAAAAAAGTTATGGTAAACTTTTAATAGAATGGTAGTATATTTAGTTATTATCAAAGGTAATCTTTCTTTATTGCTTTAATAAAATGACACTTATTTCTATCATATTTTTAAATCACCTCTCTTGTTTTATTCTAAAATAATATATTAACCAAAATTTAAAGAGAAGATTATAAAAATATTTTATTTATATAAAATATTGTATTTTTATATTTTAGAACTTTAATTATTTTCATAGTTTTAATTAAATTTTAGTAAATACGTTATTTGAAAATAATAAAATAAAGGTAAGTATCACCTTATTAGAGGTAATAAGAGATCTGAATGTAATTTTATTCTATTAAGAACATAAGTTGCATAGACAAGGTAAATATTTTTAAAATTTAAAAGGAGCTTGTTATTTTATTTTATAAAAACTTCAAAAATATAAACATATGTTTTTTAAAACTAGAAAAAAGATATTAATATCAATTTTAATATAATTAATTTCAGAAAATGTATAATTTCTCAAATTTTATTATTGTATTATATGCACATATGATTTTAGTATAATTTATATATTATATTTTGTGATATTAGTTTATATATTTAATTCAAAGATAAGTAAGTCTTGACTGAAAAGACAATGGTTGACTGGTCAACGTAATTAAAAGATAAGAATATATATATTTATTTTGTTTAGGACATGTAAAGTGATTAATAAATAATGGCTTTGTTTGTTTTAGAATAAAAGAAAAACTTTTATTTTTAACTTATAACTCAATTATTAAGTTTCTTACCATTTTGACTGTGAAAAAGATGTGGGGCTAATTTTTGGAAGTAACTTCATTATCAGATTGATATTTTGCACCATTTCACTCTCCAAGAAACCAAGGTTATATATTAATATATATTTAGAAGAAAACAAAGCTTCATTAATGACTATATAGGTATGTGTAGAGGGACCATTGATTTTTTTTTTTTTTGAAGGGGAGGACCATTTATATTTTCAACCTAAAGTAAAGACAAACATTTAAGCCCTATCTTTTACATCAATTTACAGTGTGAAAATTATTGAATATCTAAATTTATGTTGCACACAGAAGAACACTGACAGATGAAAATCCCAAAACTTCTGAAGACAAAGATACATGCAATGCATGCATTAAAAGAACTCGGTCCACTTTTACCTTGAGAGTAACAATAGAATTGAAAGTTTCAACAGAAAAGGATAAAGTAATTGAAAGTTTCTATAATTCAAAACACTTACAAACTGCTTTCTGGCAATTGGATAAATTAACTTGCCTTTGTCAACCTCCATAAATACTCTGGATAACTATTGTCTTTATTTTCAGCATATATATATATATATAATTTTACTGCTAAAGCATTAGTATGTTGCTAACTAACGATTTTACCGAACTGTATTTATTCACAAATCTTGAACTCCATTGTTCAAGCTAAATGTAATTATCTTAAAATTTATTGGATTCCATTTCAATAAATTTGTTTCACTACATTATTCCAAAAGATATATAAAAGGCAGTTTAAATTTAGATATTCAATAATTTTGCATTTTTTAGTAAATTGTAAACATCAATGTTAAGTATTTGATTTTGTTTTTAAAATCTATGTCCAGAAGTTTCCAGAGTAATATTTGATCAATTTTTTTTTTTAGAAAGAACATGTTCTCAAAATTTTAGTAGTTCTTAAATAATAGCTTATTCATTTTAATCGTCTTGTAAATTTTTGGGTTAACTTATACTGTTGTCAAACACACCCCATAACTTTTATTATACTATAGTTAAGGCGGCTTTCAAAAACAGAAACAAAGTTAAGGACAATCCAAATAATAACCACATATTTTCATTTTATTTATTTATATATTTCTGTCTATTTTGTTTAATTATATAAAATATAACTTTTCTAATAAATCTATATTTTACATTAAGTCTTGGGTATATAATGTTTTACGTGTGTTACTTTTTTATAAGTAATAAAAAATCTAATCAATAAAAGTATAAATAGGAGCGTTTTAATCCATATATAAATAAGTAAAAATATAATTATACTTAACTAATTTCAAAAATTTTAAAAAGTTGTATTAGTCTTTGTCTAAGAAAGTAATTCTCACAAGACATTTAAGTACACTGAAAAAAAATAAAACTATGTAACAAAGTATAAAATAAAAATTTAAGAACACTCTTGAAATCTTATAAGTCTTCAATTGTACTTTGTAAGTTGATTGAATAATAATTTGCAGTTTCAATGTATTATACCTTTAAAATACATAACTCCATTAAGCATAGTTGCTTGTAGTGACTATTAATTTGTTAGTCAACTTTCTCAGATAATTCACTTGAAAACAATAAATCTGTTATGCTAATAAGATATATTTCACATATTTATTAGATTCCATAGAGAATTTGACCTGCCTATTTGAGAACTGAGTCGAATTAATTTCATATCAGATCCCCGGTGCTAAGACTATAATAGATCATTTGTCTTTTTAGCAAAGTGCACATGAGTATATCAACAAAATTAACAATTGTCAATGTCTTATGCTTCCAAAGCACTTGAAAGTGATGGTACATGACTGTTCTTTTCCATTTACAGTAGTGCCTATGTTGCTCTTCTAGCACTGCCCTATTCTACACTTGTAGCAATCCAACCTACTACCTAAACCACCTTTCCTGTAGATCTTTTAGTTTTACTTATGTAACTACAAACTTATTGGGAACCATTCACTTGCTACCTGATCTAAGTTTTAATGCATTGGGCACAGATAAGAAAAGAAAGGTTTAGAATATTTATTTGTTATTCATGTGTCCAAGATTTGAGCTGGGCACGAGTGAAGATTTTTCCAGCGTCTACTTTATTATCTTTTATTTCTACGAATTCAGACATTTTATATAATCACCATCCATATAAGCTTATAAATTCTATTTTGTTTGTTATTAGATCCTAGTTGTCTGAATTCATAAAAGTGAATAACTGGCCTACTATGGTATACAAACTTTACACCTACCCATAAATCACACAAGTTCCAAACCTTAGTAGCTACCCTACAAGTGAAAAACAAGTTGCAACAGTTTCATTACTATCTTGGTACAAAACACATTCTAAGCTACCAAAATTCGTCCATCTAATCTGGAGATTATCATGTGTGGCTATCTTATTAATGATAACATGCCATGTGAAAATTTGAGGCGTTGGTAGAGTCTTTTTCTTCCAAAAGAGATCAAACAACAAGACATTTGTACTAGTATTGGTGTAGTTGAACTTATCATATGCTGATTTGACTGTATATGCCTAGTCTCAACATCCTTCAATAATCTTTATCACACTCAAAATACTCCCTCCTTCATGGCAAATTCCATGTCTATCTATTTTCACTCCAAAGCCCAAACTCTCTTAAGATAGCTTACTTGATTATATAATTCATGTATAGCCTTGGAAACCTTACTCTTAAAGGGAAATCACCCAACCAGATATCTTCCCAAAATCTGATTTTATTTTCACTGTCTATATTCCACCTTATATTACTATTGAACCAATTATTCCTCTATACTACTCCACATATTCTTCAAATGTCCTTCCACCAACAATAATATATATTACCATCTCGAGCCTCATGTAAATCCCTCCAGGATTTATATTTAGATATCAAGATGTGTTTCTAAAGCCCTAATTCATCATTCACAAGTCTCTATTTCCATTTCCCCAAAAGGACTAAGTTAAAGAGCTCCAACTCCTTCACTCCTAATCCATTCTCTCTTTCTTAGCTTTACATATGTTCTCTCATTTTACCTATTAGATCTTTATATCCTCACTACCCATCCCCATAAAAATTCTTTCTGTATTCTCCTAATTACCTTTCATACTCTAATATAAATAAATTAAACGAGGAGATGGAAAAGATTATTGATTTCACAATGATGACTGATGACTATATGTCTTTCTTTACATTTGGCTAACAACTTCCTAATTTTCAACATTATTTCATGATTAAATTATGTTAATTTGATTAGACAGTTTCTTTAAAATATTTACTCATTCAATTAAGATAAACTTAATTTGTCACAATAGATTATATATGTAATTAAAGTACTTCGTAGTATAGTGACCTTTTCGTAACCAAATGTAAAATATCATAAATATTTATTTTAATAAAAATTTTACATTCAATCTTAATATTATTTAGTATTAAGTGAAAGTTACCCTAATTACAAAACTAACATAAAATAGACTAAACATCTTTTTATCTTAAACTAATCTTCATGAAAATTATATATATATATATATATATATACACACACGCACACGCGTGAAACTTTTAATTTTTAACCAATAATTTTAATTAAAAATATTACTTTTCAAATTTCAACTAATCTAACTTATCAATATTTTTGCAACTAAACTTATAAAAGTACCTAGTAATGAAACTCACATTTATTTATTTTTTTCTATCATATTCATCAACTAACTTATCCATCCATATTGCCATACAATTTTAATTAAACCAGCAACTTTAAACTTCTAAATTTTCTGTTTGTGGATGTAGTTCTTTTAGTCCTGCTTAAACTCAAAGATACCAACTAATGATGAAACTAGCTCTAGGAGTATTAACAAAACAGGTTACATGATATTTTCTTTAGGCATAGCCATTGCAAGATTGAAATCAGTTATACATTCAAACACAACATTCTGTCTAATTGGTTGTTAAAATGAAATTAACAATTTTTAAATATTTTGGATCAAATAAAATTTAAGATGAAGTATAAAATAAATAAAAAATTGTGTTTAAACTTCCACAAATTTTTATTATGAGAACCGGAACACATCTCTCCCATTATAATTGGGATTCATACATAATACATCTATAGAAAGAATCTTTGATTAAGAATCTAAATTAAGATGATTGTTAAAGAAATCATCTTAATTTATCTTAACCTTTATTGTTGGATGTATTTATGGTTATTATCTAAATCTTTCATAAATAATTTAGTTTAATGGTGACAACATTGAAACAAATACATGCATGAAAAACAAATGTTAAGTAATCCTCCAAATTGACTTGCTAAGAAAAAAAAAAAAAACACGTGTTACGTAAACATTGTAGTAACACCACCATAATTTCACAAAAGATATTATATTGAGTTATTTAAAAGCTTAAAAACATGCAGAATAGTAGAAATAAATTTGAAAAAAAAAATTAAAATAGAGGGATAAAATCACATCTTATATATTAATTTTAACAAAAAAAAGTTACATCCTTACTTTATTAATCTATTTATACATAAGGAAAAAGTATACATGAATTTATTATTTTTTAAAAGTAAAAAATGAATTATATTATTACAAAGGTTTTATAAATCAGAAAAAATACAAAAAGAAAATCTTTAATTTGTGTGACACTAAATAGGTTAATAAGTTTTCAAAATATCCTTTTAAAATACTTTAATTCTTCAATCAGCACATATAAAATAATATGCAATGTAACATATTAAGGAAAAAAATATTACTCTGTATTTTTATATTGGTTCATCAGATAGAACAGACTACGATTAGTTCTTGATCAATTAGTCAAGTTTTACGAAATAAATTATTACTACAAAAGTATAAGGCGAGTACTATTTGAACTCAGACACTCCTTACTAACACTAAGTATTCTTTGAACTCAAACGGTATTAATTAAAACTCAAGTATTCTTTGACAATCAACAACTCCTAGTTGAAAACTCAAGTATTCTTTGGATTGCAGTTACTCATAGCTAAAACCTGAGTATTCTTTGGACCCAAACACTCTTAACTAAAACTAAGTATTCTTTGAACAACCATTCCAAACTACGATAAAAGATTGTCAAATAATGTGATCAACAAATCACAAGTTTTGGTCACTAATAAGGAATTATGTCTTTCGATGATTGCATAGATAAACACTCTCTCTTAACTTGCTAATGACAAAGAGTATGTGTTCTTCTAAAGCTTTTGGCTATAGAAAAAATTTGACATTGACAAATAGTGTCGTCACATCTTATTCTTCTCTTCAAAACATGTCTTTATACAGGCACTTGAAAATGTAGTCATTGCAATCCCTTTTCTAATTGTTGAGTAACTTTTAACTCGTTTGAATGCCTTTATCATCTAATGAGCTTGATCATTGAGAAACATTAAACATGCTTTAGACAACATTAATTTCTTCTCTTCTTCACACTCCTTGATAGTTGGTATTACTTATCTCTCCAAGTAACATAGCCTTTTGCATCAAAATATGATAAAAGTGCAGACTATACTGGGTAGATAACTTGATTAGAGTTGACATATGCTTTTTGTTAGGATGATTGGCGTACAATGCAAACTTTAGCTTGTATAGCAAGAGATCTTTGTTGTAGATTTTACTTTGGTGCAAACCATCTTAGCCATAGATGGTGAAGACATGTCCTGCAACACATAATTAAGTATTGAGAATATTCTTTGCATTAACATTAGCTTATAATTAAGTATTGAGATCATATCAACACTTATTGTTGTTAGGATGATTGGTGTACAATGAAACTTTAAGATGATTGTTTGCATCAAAATGTGGTTGTTTGCACTTGTTGTCACGTTGACTGGTGTACAATGTAACTTTAGTTCATATACTAAGAGATTTTTTATATAAATTTTATTTTGGCACAAACCATTTTAGTGATAGATGGTGAAGACATTTCTTGCAATACAAAATTAAATATTAAGAATATTCTTTATGTTAATATTATCTTATAATCTATTTGCACTTATTGTTTGATTATCATCAACACTTATCAAATGAAGTAAAAATATGCATTATACTTTATCATCTATCATGAAGCATTTGCATATTGCTTGATTTATAATTTTAATAACAACATACGTTAGACAACATTTTAATTTTTTATGTTTTATTAAATTAAACACTTTGTTAAAATCATAGAACTATTGTAGTGTTATTTTAACAAAAGTTGAGTGGAAGAGATACTTTAAAAAAAATAAAATATTTGATAGACTATCACCTAAATCTCATAACATAATCTACGTGTAAGACAAATGCTAAGTCATGATCTAACAATAAATCATGGAATTTTGTAATAAAAATTTAAACAGATAATAAAAATAAAAATATTTATAGGGCTATTTTTATTTAACCTAACAATTTATAAAGATTTTAAACATAATTTTAGCACTACAAGAAAAAGTTAAATTACCGACGAAATTTTATCGACGAAACTTTGTCCATCAATAAAATATCATTATTGACAATTTTATTGACGAATATCATTTATCGCTAAATTTATCGACAAATTTACCGATAGATTTACCTAAATTCGTCGATAGTTACCGACGGACTCAGAAATCCATCGATAAATTTATATACAATAAATTTAATAACGGATTTTGAGTGTTTCCGATGGATTTGTCTCGTTGATAATTTTTGTTTTTTTTTGTAATGTAGGTATCATAAAATATTAAATTAAAACAAATAGAATTCACACAAAATATTTTATGATTATTTTAAAAATATAAACAACATAAACATCATTCGTGATATTAAAGAATAGGAATCGAGCAATCCTATATTAGGTAACCTAAAATAACTTTGAAAATTGTTTCTAGTAAAAGGCTTTGAAAGAAAAGAAGATTAACTAAAATAAAAGTAAAGTTAAAATTATTAAAGATGTCATAAAAGTCTATCATCAAATATAACTTGAAAAATAATAAAAAGAAAAAATAATGAGAAAATAAAAAAATACAAAATATGTAAAATTATAATAATAATAATAATAATAATAAGTTATCAAATATAAAACATAATTTAGGACATAAGATCAATAATGTTGGTCAAAACAAATAGAAATATTTTTATTTTTTAATCATTCACACTTTTAATATTTGAGATGTTTTGTACAATGTACTTTATATCACTCCAAAAGCGACATTCAAAATTCTATATATACTTATAACATTTTTTATGGTTATACCTATCTCTTATTAGGTTCTCATAAAGCTCCACTTGTTACGATTCACGATGTTACATATCTAATTAGTGATTATAATGTTCACATATTTTACAACTTCCACTTAGATTAAGTTCATATATACAACATTCTTCTCGATTTGCTTAATAAAATAATTTCCTATTTCAATTTCTTCTTACAAAATTAACTCTTTCATTTCACTTTAAAAATTAATTTTACTATTCTTATCTAAATTAAGTTAAAACTTTTCGAGTTGATGGTGGTTAGCCGTTTTAAGGACAAGCTGTTGATAATCAAGTGAAAGTTCATCTACAAAAACTTCTTTCTTCAACACTTATGTCAGTAAGTTCTTAGAGATAAGTATGATAAACATTTAGAGAGCATATAAGTGAGTGTTAAGTGAGTACTTCTTGCAAAATGAATTTATTTATAGGTTTAGCTTGAGTTGATGATATTATTATAATTAAATGGCAGTTTAGGATGTTGGATAACCAAACTTTAAAACCAATTACTCCTTGTTAAATGGCATTAACAAAGGAAAATTATGAAATAGGCGTTTCATATGAAACTAACACTAATATTTGGGTAGCTACATAAGTCTTCCAAGCTCAGAATCCATAAATGTATTGCAAGTGAACTAACTTGGTGTATGACTTTTTATATTTACTGATAAGAGTTCTTTATGTCTCAGCCTCTTTGGACTTTGAACAAATCTATAACTCGGATTTTGACCCTTCAAGGAATTATAGTTTACATGATGGGTTCTGACATACCCCTATTGAAAGTGTCACTTGTCCATGGTCATTAATGAGAGGATTAAGGAACGGGTTTTGGAGGTTTCAAGGCATGACGTCGTTTTGATGGCTAATGTCTAGCTTACCCTGGCCTGCCATGTAGCCATAAGGGCACAACACTTTGAAATCGTGACTTTTGAAATGTTGAGGGAGCATCTCGTTCAACACTTTTCAATCAAACGCTAACAATTCGCCTTCTTAATATAAATACCTCTATAACACTTGGAATTAATTGTTGTTCATTAAAGTTATATTGATAGTCTTCCTCCAAGTTCAAGCGTCTTCCCTAGACTCTCATCTGCAGTTCATCTAGGTACGCATATGACTTCCTCTTCCTTTTCTAGTAATTCTAATCCTGGTAACCCCTTAGTTAGTAGGGAGATTACTCCTATTGGGGGAGATATCTCCTTGATTTGCACTGAATCACTATTTGGTGAAGGGACTGAGGTGGAGGAAATTGCTCCATCCTTTCCTTGCACGACTATTGTCGCTTTGTTTGTGCCCATCGTATCGGAGCCTACCACCACCAATCTGTTGAGAAAGCAAAAAACTTCCTTGAATAGGTACCCCAAATGCCCAAAAAGGAATAAAAGGGCAAGTACCCTACCATTATTGACCCCAAGTATTTTAGATGGACAGTGAGGTAGACACCTATGTGTTCGAGTTCACCAAAAAGCAGAAAGTAGAAGATTTTGTTGCCACTTACGATATTTGCCACGAATCAATGGTCGAATTTATCTTAGCCAAGGCTTGTGGTACCTCAAACAGAATCTACATGAAACACCAACCCAACTCCGAAGACTTCATATTTGTGTATGAATACTTCTCTAAAGAACTAGATATTACATTCCCTCTTTCCATATTTGGGGCCCAAATGTTGACTTATATGAATGTGGCACCAAGGCAACTCCACCCCAACAGTTGGACTTTTGTGAAAGCTCTCCAAATACTTTGCAGTCAACTAGATATAGAGCCCACCGTAAACAAGTTCACATACTTTTACCAGTTGAAACATGGAAAACTCTTTTGTGGGTATCACTTAATGGTGCTGAGTAAGGACTCCTTTTTACGCTATACAAATCCTTTTTCAAAAACTTCAAAGACAAATTTTTAAACTCAAATGCACACTTAGGGACAAGCATAAACACCTCTTATTGTTTGAGAATTTCTGCCCAAGGCCAAATTCCTACAAAGTTCAAATCTAAAGTCGAGTACCTTCTCACTGTCTAGGAGAGATTAGATGTAGAAATAATAAGGCGTCTTCCTCATCCAATAAGCAGCAGAGCTCTCATAAGTTCCCTTTGTTGAGGACCCTGCTGCTCTATTTGTGGGAAAGGCTGATCTTGTATGCATTTTGTATGTTGTATTGCTTGTTTTAACTTTCTGACCTATTGTTTATTTGTTAAGTAGAAATCATGGGTGAGAATTTTGATTATAAGAACTTGCCTGCTGAAGTCGGAGACCTGGATACAAAGCATGATTTAACCGTCAACTTCCTAAGAAGAGAAAATTGAGGATAGCATATCCTCGCTAACATCGATGATCATTCCTTTGGATAGCCCTGTCGCCGATGAAGCTTACTTTCAAGATATGCCCCTAAAACAAGTTTCTCCCACCCCTCAGAGTCAAAGTGCACCAATGCCTCCACCCAATCCATCAACCTCTCAGCCAATACCTTTTCCCTCTATGGGTCAAACTTCCCAAGGAACACCTCGCCCAATTTCAATGCCTGGGTAATGATAAGTAACACTTTCTAGAATAGTTTATCATATCAAAGAGTTCTCGATTAATCGAGTTGACCACCTTACGTCAACGACCACCAACTCCAACTCATATTGGTACATCAACATGAGGAACAACCACATCTGAGTTATTCATAGCCATTGGTCCCAAAGGGTGTTTTTGATTTTGTCGAGGTGATTTTGGATCAATGCATGTCTATCATTCACCACTTCAAAGGAGTAGCATGTGATTGCTCGGGTTTACTCACCACCAACCATCACCTCAAACAGTAAGACAAGACCTTCTCGAGGGAAAGATGGAGAAAGATCGCACTTTGACTTCCCAAGCCCTGAAGATTTCACGAAGTCAAAGAAGAAGCAAAACCTTTGAGGTTGAGGTCCAACTACTAAAGGATAAGTTAGCACTACCAAGTAGAAGGTGGAAGAGGCTGAGAAGAAGTTAAAGAAGGTTGAGGCCAACTCTGAAGGTTTGAAGGGCCAGTTGAAGGAATATAAATAAGTTGTTGCCGCTTCGAGAGGAGGTTGGCAAGCTGAAGGTTGAAAAGGTCGAGCTTTAGAAGGCCTATTTGGAGGGATATGAAAAAGACTTCAAGAAGACAATGCATCATGTTGTGCATTTTTCCTCTTTTTAAATGTTGGCCAATTTGATTTAGATAAAGATGTAGTGGATGGCCAATTGGTCGATAATTAATTATAATGTATGCCTTTAACTATTTGCGACATTTTGTGTATTTTTTTAAAGTACTCTTTGTAATGTATGACTTTCTAAACGCTTTCAATTTGGTATGCATTTATCTTGCTTGAACATTTTTTTTGATTTGCGTCCGAGACTTGTTTGTTTTTGTACACATTGGGAAAAAGTATATGTTGCTCACTCGATCTCTTGATAAAATGATTGAGTATTTGTTATAAATCCAAACCCGTTTAGGATTAAGTATTTGTTACTCATCTGATCTCTTTTCGATAACGAATTGAGTATTTGTTACTTATCTGAGCCTTTTAGTATTAAGTATTTGTAATTCATTGGAGCTCTTTTCGATGATGGATTGAGTATTTGTTCCTCATTCGAGCTCTTTAAGTATTTGTTACTCATCCGAGCCATTTTAGGATTAAGTATTTTTTACTCATTCGGACCCTTTTAGGATTAAGTATTTGTTACTCATCCGAGCTCTTTTCGGTAATGGATTGAGTGCAACGAGCAGAGTTTGAAACCAACTTTAGTACGCGTCTCGTTAAAACCTTTTTCGTCAAAATCCTCCTTAGGGAAAAATCAAAATTAAGGAAAGATTACATCATTCTTGTTTTGATGATACCATTGCTAACTATAATAGATCTTTAGATGGGTTGCATTTTATGTTCTTGGTAAGAGTTTGTCACTGAGCTCTTCGAGTTTGTAGGCTCCATTTTGGAATGAGTCCACGACTCTGAATGGGTCATCCCATTTAGGTGCTAGTTTACCTTCTTGATTATCTTTTCAGGCTTCACCCACTTTGCGCCATACTAGATATCTTTTGTGGAAGGTGCGTTATTTGACACATGTTATATGTTGTCGACCTATTCTTAGCTTTGCTGCTTCCTTCCATACCTGAGCTTCTTCTCTGATCTCATGGATAAGGTCAAGGTCAGCCCTCATGTTGGCATCATTGTTTTGCTAATCAAAGGTTTGCCTTCACCAAAATGTTTCTCTGAGTTCAATTGGGATCATTGCATTAAATCCATATGTAATGCAAAATGGGGTCTCTTGGTTGATGACTGGGGAGTGCAGTGGTATCCCCATAGAATATCGGGGATTTCCTTTTCCATAGGCCCTTTGCTTGTCCTAATTATTTTTAATTCATTAAGGATAACCTTATTCACAACTTTTGATTGGCTATTTATCTGTGGATGCTCAACGGACGAGGCTCAATGACAGATGTCAAGTTGTTGGAAGAATTACTTGAACACTTTATTAGTGAATTACTTTCCATTGTTAGTCACAAGGCAATAAAATAACCCATGTTTGCACACAACGTTTTTCTAGAAGAACTTTCTTACATGTTTGGTCGTGATGGTTGTAAGTGGCTCGAACTCTATCCATTTTGTACAATAGTCAATTACCACTATAAGAAATTTTACTTATCCTTTCGTTAAGGGAAATTGTCATTCTACGCATTTTTCCACAAATGAATGAGCATCTTTTTTCTATGCTTAGCCAGTAGTACCGTGCTTGTAGAACTCATGTTGCCATGCTTCATGCTCCCAAATGCACTCCACATATTCCTCTATACAGCTCGGGTAATACATATTGGGTCTGGTCTACATCTAAACACTTGAGTAATTGAGAAGAAAATCCTCGACGAAAGAGTTATCCATTGCATAATATGTAGAATGAGGCATGCATGCATGTCTTTTTGGTTTTAATGGGATAATTGGGAAGGATATCATTGTAAGATAATTTATTATGGGAGTCATCCAGCTCGTCTTCGCTGAGTTGATTTGTAGAAAATCCCCGTTGTCCCAACTTGGTGTGGTCATGGTTTCCTGTATCAAAGTTCGATGTTGTCATACCCTTTTAGTATTGGTGAGTTTGGACAAGACGCATACCCTATCATTGGTCATCCTCAGTACATGTGTAATGATGAACTCGTCAAAGTGTGTGATGAAGTTCTTAGTTATATAATCATAGTTTTGCAGGAAAGGCACATTTGCTTAGTAGTCTCCCTTGATTTGGCTAGTCACTAGTTGTGAGTCACTTTGACATTTGAGATGTTTTACACCCAATTCCTTTGCAAGTCTCAGACCAGTGATGAGTGCTTTGTACTTAGTCTGGTTGTTGGACATTTCAAAATTGAAACAAGTTGCTTGCTCAATGGCGAGGTCGTTGGGACTACCAACCCTGATCCTCCCTATGAGATGGGAGCTCAGTGAGGAAATCTACTAAGAATTGTGTCTTCGTCAAACCTATGCTTTCATACTTTAGTCTGAATTCAAACAACTTGACAACCCATGTGTCATTCTCCTTGTGAACTTTGGTTTCGGAAGTACTTATTTTATTTGGTAATAGGTTTGTGCAATGATGTTGAAACTCCTAAAATAATGTCAGAGCCTTCGAGCTGAGAATATAAGAGCTAGGACAAGTTTCTCAATAGCCTGATATTGCTTCTCAGTAGGTTGTAAAGTCCTTCTTGTGAAGTATATTGGATATTGTTTTTTACCGTCCTCATGTACTAAGATTAAGCTGATTGTAGAGTTGGAAACAACTAAATATAATATCAGGGTAGAGTGGGGTGAAGGACTGGTCAACATAGGTAAAGAGGAAATATACCTTTTAATGCCTTCAAACATCTCCCCGCATTCGTCACTTCATTCAAAAGATTTAGCTCATTTCAACAGTTTGAATAGTGTCTTTGATTTCTTAGCAAGCTTGGGTAGAAGTCTTGAGAGGATGACGAGCTTACCATTCCAGCGTTATAACTCCTTCAAGCAGCTTTGACTCCTCATTGTTAAGATGGCCTCACGCTTGTCAGGTTTGACCTCAATTCCTTTGTGTGTGATCATGAATTCAAGAAATTTTCCACCCCCGACTCCAAATAAGTACTTTCAGGGTTGAGATCCATGTTATGTGTCCTTAATTTTGCAAATACTTTCTCCAAATATGAGGTAAGGTCATTAGTCCTACTCGACTTCACCACCATGTCATCAACATAGACTTCTATAATGGTCGATAAGGTTCTTAAAGACCTTGTCCATTAACCACTAGTAGGTTGCTCCAACATTTTTGCAAACCAAATGGCATGACTTTAAAACAGTAGTTGGCTTTGTCTGTCATAAACATCATTTTGTCTTTATCGAGGAATACATCATGATTTGATTGTACCAAGAGTAGGTGTCCAGGAAACTAAGTAGCTTGTACCCTGTTGTGGGTCAGTCAATACTCAGTGGAGGACAAGTTCCCTTGGGACAAGCCTTGTTCAAGTTGGTGTAGCCAACACACATTCTCCACTTGCTATTTGATTTTTTTAACATCACCACGTTTGTCAGCTAGGTAGTGAAAATGACTTCTCGAATGAAGCTTACCTTTGACAGCTAACTAACTTCGTGGTTTACTGCTTGACGTCATTCTTCATGCAGTTTCCTCTTTCTCTGGGCTACAGGTCTCACATCAGGGAAAATGGTTAGTTTGTGGCACATGAAGTCTACGTCAGTTTATGGCAAGACTCCAAGCAAATAGATTGGCGTTTGCGACTAGAACTCGTTCAATCTCACTCCTGAGTAATTGGTTGCCAGTATTACCCATTTTGGTATTTTATTGAGGTTAGGCCAAGCTGAACTGAGGTAATAGATTTGATAACATTATTTTTTTATGATATTTTTGGACTTATTCTCATAATGAAATCAATTCTTTCTAAGTTTGGAATCTATTAAATATCATATTTTTATCTTTTTGTATAAATAATTTATTTCTTGTTATAAATAATTTTCACTTGAGATTTTAATCAAATTTCACTCTAAATCCCATTAATTTTGTCAAATAATTAAATAGGAGACATTTGGATCAAGAAAAGCAAGATTTGAATTCCTGATAAACAAATAAGGCCAAAGTTAGAATCTTGATGCTAACAGTTGGGTTGGGCTCAACAAAGCTGAGTTGAGTGTCACTGAGTCGGGTGCCACTTCTTTGAGTCAAGCTTAGGATGTGCAATTAGGCCAAGAATGTAACAGAATTCAGCAAGTTTCAAGCTTAAGATGAGTTGATTCTGTTATGCAAATTGACTAAAAATTATGGTAAAAATTAACGTTATCACTAGTACCAACTATATAATCCAAAATTAATTAATTCAAGTATTATAGAACATATTCAAAAGCTATATAAAGGAATTGAAGGAGCAAAACGAATTAATTAGAGCAAACCAAGTAATTCAAGCCATTCAAGTGTTTTCTTAAGAAAATAAGAGTTATAATGAGCATCTTATCTAGTTATTGGAGTGTCTAATCTTTTGAGTTGTGTTAAATGTTTGTAATTCTTCAAATTGTGAAATTATATCATGTGAACTTTCATTGTGCTCTCTCTAATACTTATTTTTTGTTGAGAGTTCTTAATCTCAGCGAGAGGTTAAAACGGTGTAAGCTAGAGAGGAGAGAATACTCATTTGTTACATGAAGAGGTGAAAGTACTCATTGCAATTGTTTTGGTTAGTGAAAACTCTTAAGAAGTTGGTTAAGGAGACTGGGCTTAGCCCAAGTTAGGGTAAACCAAGATTAATTTTGTGTTGATCTTTATTTACTTCCTGTTGTTGTTCATTCTATGATTATTATTGTTAGAAATTCATTAGATTGTCTTACAAAGGCATTATTATTAGATAATCTATTAAATGGTATACTTTTTGTCCGTTGCGAGACAAGTCTAAGGCTCCATTTAACCCCCTTCCTTATGGGGGCCAACTGCATCTTCAACAAAAACATTTTAAGTGTTTCTATATATTTTATATGAGTGATTGTTAATCATCTAAACATTCTAACAAGTATTTTGTACAATTGTAGATTATTTAAGAAGATTGTGTTAGACAACCCAATGTTTTTTGTGTTTTCTTTAAATAGGGAAACAATCTTTATCTGTTGAAATCGAAATGTTCAAAGATATTTCTATAATATTTACTTGACCAAAAATGTTTTTAATACCAACGAGTATGTTCTATGTTATTCAAACTCATCTCATAAAATCATAAATGATTAACAAAATAAGAACAATTTCATAAGGAAATAAAAGAACTTAATTGATTCTAATATTTCAAATGTGTTTTAATTCTTTCCTTGATAGAAATAAAGCAAAAGCGGAATGAATATCATATTAAAGGTTTCCTTTTAAATCATCTACAATAATAAGGACAAATATATGTAAAGAAGATTTATGCACAAGATCATATCTTGTTATTTAGAGCCTCAATGACCCTTTTCATGAAGTTATAAAGTTATCAAAGCCAAAGAATAACAATACACATCTGCTATAAGCTTTTTCATCTGCTTTGCTATTAGAAAGATATTGAGTTACAAGTGTTAGTTTTATAAACTTTTGAGCATATATCTGAGGTTGTCAGCAAACTATTTTGTTCGTTTTTTAAGAGTTTTCGATCTAAGGGGAAGATTGAAAAGGATGACTTGGATAGGTTGATATACTTGTTGTAACTTGGAGAGGTTGGTGTACTTGTTGTATCCTGGAGAGGTTGGTATACTTTGAGTAAACAAGGTGTCTTGATTAGTGGAATATCTTGAGAAGTTAACACTAGGGGATTGAATGTAGCTCGAGTTTTGGGTGAACCAATATAAAGTCTTTGTGTTGTTCTTTCTCTGCTCTCACTAGATGGTCTTGCTTGCTTGAGTAGACGATCTTTAGAAGGTATGTTGTTTTTCTATTGGAATATAATCTTGAGGCTCCATTCAACCCCCTATGGAGCTAACTGTCTATATGTAATGAACTAGCACAAATCCTATCGAGAGAAGAAATAGAAATAATCTCAAGCCATACATTAAAAGGGGGACAATATGAAGATCATGAGAGTTTACGTTAAGGAGAAAAGAGAAGATCAAAGTCCACAAACCTCGGGGGAGTGTTCAATCTACAGAGTCCATTTTGAGTTGTTTTGCTTCTGTGTATTAGTGTAATAAACTATCATATAGAGTCTGATGTCTTTTTTTATTAAGCATAAGTTTCATTTTGTTTAAAATACTCTATACTAAAATTGCTCTATCTGTATTGAATCTGCTTTGTAAAGAAACAATAATTAGATATATCAGCTAAATATAATCTTACCAATAAAAATTCAGCATTTAGCCTAAAAGTTTGACAATGCATCCAATGATTTGGATTAGTGATTAAAATAACTAAGCATAAAATAAGACCATACATCATTTGTAAGATGAATTTTTTCAACAATCGATCATGTAAGACACAAATGTATCATCTATCAAATGATACAACATTGATAAATATGATAATGAGAAAGAATTTGTTGGAAAAAAAAAAGATAAAAGAAGACATGAAGAATAAATAAAAAAAGCATGGCAAATGAAGATATAGATGAGGAAATAAAAGATAGAGGACTCTTGGAGCTTTTGAATGAAGAAATTAGAAGAATAAATGATTGTAAACTGTAGAAATTAAAAAGAACTTGAGAAAAGTACAAACTTGAGAGCAAAAACTTGAAAGAATTGGTCTTAAATTGGAAGTGTCTTTTAGAAGGCTTAAGTAGGCTCATGCACCTCACATAGGCTACTTAAGTTTCAAGACACGTTCATAGTAACTACCTAGTACATGTATTGTAATCATTACATTTTAGTAACTACCTAATACATGCATTGTAATCATTACATTACTTTCATTTTAGTAACTACTAGTCCATTCTTCCATGTATATGTATCCTAGTCATCTTAGAGTAATCATTACATTCATGCATTGTTATAACTTTCAAGTGCAATCCATCATGTACATTCATCCTAGTCATCTTACAGGTAATCATTACATTCATATACTTTAGTAACCACCAAATGCATCTCCCTAATTTTAAGAGATTAGTTTATACTTAAACATAGTTAAGTGTAGTTAACTTTGATTAGTGCAGTTAACTCTTTTTGTCTTTTGAGACTCCTTGCTTGGCAAAATTTCATGGCTATAAATAGGAGTGCTCTCCGTTATAAAAACTACAAGTTTAATGAATAAGAATTTCTTTGAGAAATTGTGAGTTCTTGAATTGTGTCTCCACTTTTTTCTTTGATTCTTATCTTGAGAAGCTTTCTCAAGTGGCAGATTCTTCTTCACTCATTCTTGAAGATTTCTAATCTTGAAGGTGACGTGTTCAATCATCATACTCCTCATTCCATTTTTTACATTTCTATTCCTTTAGTTTCATGTTTTCATACTTGTTAATCCATTGATTTCTCTCTTTGTCGCAAGCATGCCTTTCATGGTGTCTTCCTTTGCGCCACGTTGAAGAAATATAATCTTCATCTCCTTTTTGGGCTAGTCTAGATCCTAAACACCTCCAACAATCCATATCAAACACTGTACAATCTTCCTTTATGTCTAATAAAGCGTGTACATGCTTAGATGATAACACACAGATATAAACTAACCTCATAGTACACAAGAACATATATATGCTTATTCTATGTTACAATAAATGCCCATTGCTTAGGTTTGACCAAAGAGATTCATTAAAAGACAAGTCACATCAAGTGGCCTCCTGGATAAAGAGCTAAAGTTTCCTTCTTCAACAACTTCTAAACACAAAGAGCATCTTAACTCCATCTAAGTTGTCAGTGTTGTAGCATATGTTGGTGCAAAAATCTATGCCACTTGGGGGGATGATTACCACCAACGATCCAGGATGTTGCGTACAAAAGAAGAGTAATTAAAGTTTCATGGAATGCAATGCAACATACATATTCAAGCTTGTCGAACCCAAAAAGAACATTAAGAAAAGTTGAGTTGCTCAACAACCATAACGAATATCTCAACAGATATATTATTTAGTGCCTACATAAACCAACTTTCAAATAGAAGAGAAAATGATACCCCGTACATAAAGCATAAACTCTGCCATATCTCTGGATCTGAAAAAAGTTTCAAATAAAAACACTATGTGTGTCCATCTAACTTACTAGGAGAGAATGCTTAACCAGTATTGGTTGAAAGATGCAATCCTTCCCTAAATAGCAAGACTCGTGATATAATGATCATATGTAAACTTCATATCTTAACTAGGAGTGAATGTTGGAAAAGAATACTCAGTTGAGTTAGAAGTGATTGATGGATAGAATACTTAATCAAGCTGACCTGACTTGGGAAAGAATACTCAACGGAGTCAGTTAGTAGTGACTACAAGTTGAAAGAATACTTGTTGAACCAGCAGTGACTTGTAGAGAGAATACTCAAGAGGTAGGAGTGACTATGATCCCAAACAATACTCAAGAGATTAGTCAAGAGTGGCTATAAGTCCAATGAATACTTGAAGTGTACTCCATAGAATTAATTTGCTTAGTGAAACTCAATTTGTTAATTGAGAACTAGGTATAATCTATTACAATAAACAAACCAATATAAAATGTGTGTTTTTCCTCTCTTCTTTATCTCTATTATATTACATTTTATAATGTCTATACTAACTTGAGAATGAGAACTATAATGATAATACATGTTCAAAACGTTTAAGCCAATAAAATATGTTAATCTACCAACTTGTGTCTATTTATACTTTATCAAACAGTAGCTTTTGTCTGATCTTGGCATAGAAATTATAATTTGAATAATCATCATAACAAAATAATTATAAAAAATTTAAAAATTAATTAAAACACAATTCAATCATTTGTTCTTATTAGACAATATATCTCTTAATCATATAAAAAAATTGGTGTGGATGGCTTTGAAAGATCTATTTTTAAGATTTTTCTAAACTTTATAAGTAGCATCATAAAAAGTAACACTATTTACAATACCAAGTGTCAAAGAATTAAAGAATCACTGTACACGATGTCGTTGCATTTTTTTCCATGTCATATACTTTATCTAGCCTCGGTGCCTTAAGAGTTATCCAATTTAGATTTTGCAATCAAAGATAAACCATGGCTTTACGCCAAGTCGAATAGTTTTCTCCATCTGGAGATTTGGAAACAAGAACTATTCTAAGATGACAATAATGTAGAGAATAAGAATGATTAGGATTTAGTCTATTTCCATTACTAGCCATGGAAAAAAGGATAAGAAGATTAAGCAAAAGAATGATTGAGCAAAGGATCGTTAAAACTTTTGATACCTTGTATTATAATCGAATGAAAAAGTTAGAAATATGTATAGAAGAGAATATCTATAATTATGCTATTTTGTTCCTATAGTTATGCTATTCTGGTTCTATACTTTTGCAATACAATTTCTACAAATAAACTATTTTAATATGGACAATTACAGCATTTTATCCCAAAACTTTCCATATGATTGATTTCCTCATAAAGATTCAATTTCAAGTTATTATTCCGTCTCCTAAGTCTTTTACATGTTTTCTACTTGTTCTTATGTTTTCGTGTTCTTAGTTTTTAGCACCTATTTTCTTCTATCATCATGTTGTTAATGAAATGAAACAATAACGAAATTCATCTTTGATTTAACTTCTTGACAATCTTACCTTTTTTATATATTGTTTAAGTTTCTAATGCATAGTTAAGTGTTTTCAACATTCTAAAGTTCCATTTTGAACTCTATTATCATGTTTAAGTGTTGTCAAGATTCTGAAGTTCCATTTCAATTGGCTAATAGTTACTTAGGTGCACCTTTTAATGCTGTGTAATGAGGAGCACAACTCAAGTATTCTTACAACTTTCGGAACATTAAACATATTCACTAGTTTAGGCAGCATATCTTATGCATTTTTGAACACTCAACTAAGAATGTCAGAAACCACGAAACCTCAGCAGACGTCTTTAATTTTTGTATTGAATTTGTCAACAATATCTCCATCTTTTGTGATGCCAACTTTTTAAACAAGTTCTAAGTATTTCTGGACTCCCAAAAGTTTCAAGTTCCGATAATACTTCTTTTCTCTTTCATTCTTTCATTATAATTTCAACTCCTTAAATAATGAATTTTTCATAAAAAAACCGTACTTCATTCATATTTCCATCAAATTGACATAGACAATGTATGCATTTCAGGAACAAGGCATAGTGAAAGAATTCCTAAGCTCCAGAGAAGTTGAATGTTGGGCCTCCTAGCCCCAGAATCACTTTTTAACTATATCACATTCAATAAAATATAAATATAAAAGCCAATAAAAGAGTTAGATAATCATTCTCAGTTGAGTCAGTTTTCAAACATAAATTAATCCCAGCTCGTATCTAAGGATATGAAAGCCTATTAAATATAAGTGTTAGATTATCTACAGACGTCTCTTTATTACATACGTCGAGTGAAAAGATTGTAAGATACTCCTTTAAAGCCTCGATAACTCTCCTTCCTTGAAACTAACTTTTGATAGTGAATTACGTGTAGTCAGTTTTTCAACCCAAGGCGATATTCAAATTTAATCAAATTCTTATTTGGAATATTGCCTATTCCATCTAAGTCGGAATAGGCAATAAAAAATACATAACTCTTATTTGGAATAAGATTTTAGGACAATCAAACTATAAATGCAGGACCTCCGTAGTAGTCAGAGTAGCTAATTAGATGTGATGGACAAGGAGAGCAATTCAACCATCTTATGTTCTTAAAATTGTGCTATCCGCAAAAGAGTGCAAGATTCACACATTTAGCCTGAGATGGTTTCCTAATGATGATTAGAAAAGGATGAAACTGTTCAGTACTTCAGAATGCTCCGGGACTAACGTGTTCTGCTATATCAAAATCAAATGAGGAAGAATAAACAATGCCCACAGCACTGATGAAGAGATCTGAATTCATTGAAACAATCATCTTCAATCATCATATGTTCATTATATGACATCCTATTTCAAAAAAAGAAACTGCATTTTAACCCAAGAAATTTACCTTTTGCAGCAAAATCTACTATATCCAAGACAGTAGGACATTACAGTCAAGGAAGAAATTTCCACGTAAGCTGACGAAATCAACTACTCTCCCTCAAAGCTAAACACATGGCATGTGATGCACCAATTGCAACTGATAAAACTTTGTGAGGGCCTAATCCGTCATCGTCCATTAAGAAGTGGACTTCAACGGGGCATGGTTGAACGGGTGGTAGCCCAGGAACTCCTAATTGAGAATCATTAGCATTTCCCCACACGTACAACTTTCCATTATCTGTTAAGAACAAAAAGGAGTATGCTTAGTTTGTGCTACGATTATTTGAAATTTTGTTTAGCAAGAACTTATCATGATAAGGAAAATGAGAAGTTTCTAAGTTAAATTTTCCGCCAAACAACCAACAACTTTGACAATTGATTTGTAAATTGCTTGAGAGATCAGCTCTAAGCATTTCGATTATTTAACATCACTACATAATTTAATCGCAATATTTCATCAGATGAACTATTTACAGCAAACGTCCATAATTTATCTATCTCAATCTACACAAGCATTCATATGAGAATGTAAATGGTAGTAAGATAATTAAAATACAGAACACTAGACATTTTCACAAAATGTTGAAGCGCATATTATCATTTGCGTCAAATAGACTTGGTAAGATATCATCTAATTTGCATAATGGAATTCACAAATAAATTTATTCAGCTATACTCAGACTCCATTGGTTCATGAACCAGCTCTATGTATGTCTATATATACACAGAGAGAGAGAGAGAGAGAGAGAGACGGGAGCAGGGTCAAGTTACTCTCACTATAAAGTTACTCCTCATCCTCACACCGACAATTTTATTCTATATAAATGAGTTACCAAATAATTTTTTATTAGTGTAAAATTATGTATAAATGATACGGGTGAGGGGCAATTTCAAACTAACTTGAGCTTTAGAGAAAATATGACCCCATTGAAAGTTACAGTATAATGTAATATGGTTGATAAAAGTGACACTCTTATATATATATTTTTTTTCCCTATATATATATATATATATATAGAACCCGATTTGAGCCCTAGATCTATTTCATGGCTTCCACTAGTGATTTTCTTATTGATTCATTGAACTTGGATCATGAATCAAAATGAGCTGAACAAGAGTTAAAAATTGAGTTTGTTAAATAAATGACTAAAACCTAGGTTAAAAATTTGATTCGTTTGTTAAGATATCGAACCATAAATAGTAAAGTTCACCTCATTTGTATTGAATCGTCAGGATCATAAACAAAACATTAGTGGAAGCCATAAAATAGATCTAGGGTGCACCCTACTCTATATACCATGTTACATTTAGATAATAGTTAAGATAAGAACTTCTACCGAAAAAATGTTATTCAACCCAACTAAATTAGCTTTACTAGAGGTATTTATATATTGTATTCTTAACTATATGAGAGTTAGTTAGAGTCTAAGACTATTGAAGGAAAAAAGCTACGATATTACTGTACAAAGCGTAAACAAAGTATAGAGTAAAACTACGGTAATAAAAAGTATGACCTTAATATATATTTTTATTTCTTAAAAAGTTAGTTTAAGTCTAACTCAACCTTAAAAAATCATATTATAAAATAATGTTTACTCCATTTTTATACTTTATTTAAGTCATATTTGTAGTAGAGACAAACCATCCTTGTGCAATTTAGGCTACAACCAAAGAGGTTGCGACTCAGGCAGGCAAGGCAATTTTCCAAAATTGTTAAGTGTCAAAGAACATAGACACGACATAGGTAATTTTCCAAAATTGTTAAGTGTCAAAGAACATGGACACGACATTGTAACAGTGTGTTTGAATGACACCATGGAATTCATTTCTATAGCCTAATTACATTATTTACATATTGTCATGCTCTCGAATAGGCTAGAGGAATCAGGGAGAAATTTAGGCCAATAATTAGCTCATTGGCCTAGGGTTTGGAAAGTATACAAAAGAAAGAATAGGAAGGGAAATGTTGAGTTGTTAGAGAGAGTGAAAAAAGAGAGTTACGGATGGTGGTAAGGGGATCATATAGGTGAAAAGAGAGAGGATGAGAGGGAGAGGAAGAATCAAGTTTCTTACAGAAGATAGAATGCATTTTCACTATAGAATCCTAGCGTGCTTGCTACTTTATTTCATGCATTATTCAATAACAATTCCATATTTTTCCTTACATTTCACTCTTATTTTGGGTTTGTAACAAACTGATGTGACCTATTGGATTTTTGTTAGGGTGCATTATTTTGTGCACACTAAGGAACCAAATTCTAAGGAGATTTGTTTCCATGGATGCCACTGAAGAAAAAGGGTAAACCAGGAAACTATGGAGTCCAAGGTCGTTGTGTTAAATGTTAAAGTTGTCAGTTTACAATCCACTCTCATGATGAAGCAAATCAAAGTTAATGCCAACAAGGAAAAGCTTATGGACCTATGGCCAAAGGGTTGCAAATGAAACAAAGTTTGATGGAAACCTGGTTGGAGGTTTCTTGAAGAAGGACATTATTCAAGCTTTAAATCAAAGACAAGATCAAGAACAAAACAAGCGTCCAAGAAAGGGTTTCTTGGATGCTTTCTAGATTCCCTTGAGTTTGGTTAGGTATTGACTCTAGAATGGATGAGGAAGGAACCTAGCTTGGCTTAGGATGAGTATTGAGGTGAATGTTTAAGAGGGCTGGTGATGTTTTGTAGAAGCTAAAGATTGGTTAGGTGATAGTTCTTTGTTATCTTTTGGGATCTTTTTGGGTGTCTCTATGTTAGAGAGTCAGGAAGCCAGAAAAAAGAGTTAAAATTGTACTATAAAATGAAATTTAAGAAAGATAATAAGATGAGGGGCAATTAAGGGGGTTGTTAATGTTGTTAGGAGGTTGGTTTATTTGTTAAGACCAACCTGGACAGTTTAGGCAATTTTTGGATTTTGAAGAAAATTGACAGGTGTATCCTGTGGAAAGGGGCAGTGGTTCCTTTGTACTTTTTTCGGTATTTTGTCTTGAACAGAATTAATTCAATAAAAGAGGTATATTCAGTGAATTTTGTGTTTGGTGTTTTCTTTTCCTTTTCAAGCAGTGATCGGTGGCATAGTGGACGGGTGGAAGCAGTGCAACAGTGCTACTGGAGTGTTGGGAGTTGGGCAGAGGTGATAGTGGAGGTAGTTGAGACTACTCTTGTGTAAAGGAACGCAACAAATTCTGGTCCGACCTGCCGGATCACCTTTGGACGGAGGAGAAATTGAGAGGAGGCATGATGGAGGGAACAAAGATGGGCCAGCGAACAAAGTAAAATGATGACAGAGATGCAGGAAAATATGACCTTGATCCAGGAAGGCTTATTAGAACTAAAAGAAAAGTTAAAAGATCCCAAGAAAGTGGACAAGAAGTCAAAGGACAGCAAAAATTCGGTGAATAGGGAAGAAAGAAAGGAAAGAAGTATCGAATTGGGAATGAATTTGGAAGAGGAGGAAGAAAGGTCAAAGCATGGACTAGGAGGGTGTAAATGCCAAATTTTGAAGGTTTGGACCCGCAAGGGTGGATTTCAAGGGCTGAGAAATTTTTTGAAGTGCAGGAGGTGGCTGCTAAGAACGGGTTGAGACTGGCATTCATTAGCATGGAGGGCAATGCCAACCACTGGTTCAAATTCTGGAGACAATAGACCAAGAATCCATCTTGGGAAGTTTTTTCTGAGACTTTGATCCGCAAATTTGGAGGACGAGAACGGAGCTCAATATTTGAGCAATTAGCCAACATGAAACAACAAGGGAGCATGCAAGATTACATTCAAGAGTTTGAAATGTTGGTCTCTCAAGCCACAACGGTGCAGGAGGAACAAATGATGGGGTATTTTCTGGTGGGCTTACAGCCCAAGATCAGGCAATAACTACATCCGCATAACCCCAAAGAATTGGCAAGAGCTATGGAGATTAGGGGGCGCAACCAACATCCTTCACTGTTTCGTTATGCAGGGGGCTCGGTAGTAACTGCAAGACCTGAAAATCACAAGGGATTCGCTAGATCTGGACCTGCCAGCACTACAAATAACATGAGAAGAGAGACCAGCAATGCTACGAGAGAAGAAGGATGTTGTTTTCACTGTGGAGGACACTACAGTTATGGACATAAATGTCCAAAGAAGAATTTGAAGGTAGTGATATGTGGGGAAGAAGAGGAGGAACCTACGGAGGGAGAATTCCTCAAGAAGAACTTGAGGAGGAAGCGGAAGACTGGACTAGAGGAGGACATGAAGTAACAGAAGAACAGCCCATGAGTTTGTCTGAATTGTCAACAGGTGGTTTAACTCAACCACAAGGAGAGGTTAGAGGGAAGAAAGTTTTAATCTTGATTGACAGTGGAGCCAGCCATAATTTCATCTCCAAAGATTTGGTGGAAGAACTGGGATTAGAAGTGCAAGACACACCTGCTTATAGTGTTAAATTAGGAGATGTGTTTCGGAGAGTCACTAAAGGATGTTGTAATATCTTTTTGAACTAGGAGGAGTGGATGTAATATTGGGGGTTTCTTGGTTCGACACGTTGGGAGATGTAAAATAAATTGGAAAACACTGCAAATGACGTTCCAACACCAAGGGCAAGCAGTGCAGATCCAGGGTGATCCGTCATTGAGGAAAAATTTAATGACCTTCCAAGCCTTAAAAAGAGAGAGATAGTGGCTATCAATGTGTTATGGGATGTAGAAAAGGGAAATACAGAAAACATGAAAAATGAGGCATGGTTAACTTTAGAACAACAAAAATAGTTGGAGGAAGTGTTGAATGATTGTCACCAGGTGTTTGAAGAATGCAAGGAACTGCCTCCTAGCTGTGGGGTGGATCACAAAATCCCTTTGAAAGAGGGGATTGAAGCTGTGAATGTGAGACCCTATTGTTATCCTTATGTGATGAAGACAGAGATTGAAAAACATCTCCAAGAAATGTTAAAGGCTAGAATAATCAGACCCAGTAACAGTCCTTTTTCAAGCCCGATCATATTGGTTAAAAAGAAGGATGGAAGTTGAAGGTTCTGCATTGATTGCAGAGCTTTGAACAAGGCAACTGTACCCGACAAACTATCCATTCCAATTATAAAGGAGTTGCTAGACGAATTACATGGAGCACACTATTTCTCTAAGATAGATCTACGGTCGGGCTATCATCAAATACGAATGAAGGAAGCGGATATTCATAAAATGACTTTTTGCACACATCATGGACACTATGAATCTTTAGTGATGCCTTTCAGACTCACAAATGCCCCCAGCCACCTTTCAGGGCACAATGAATTCTATTTTACAGTCCTATTTGAGGAAATTCGTTTTAGTATTCTTTGATGACATATTAGTGTATAGCAAGACTTGGGAGGAGCATTTGAGACAAATCAGAACAGTACTCAACACCCTATTACAGCACAAATTCTTTGCAAATGAAAAAAAAATGTGAATTTGGGAAAAAAGAGATGTAGTATCTAGGCCACATTATTTCTGAAGAGGGTGTCAAAATGGATCTTCAAAAGGTGGCAGCAGTGGAACAGTGGCCAGCACCCAAGAATTTAAAATCTGAGAGGGTTTTTGGGTCTAACTGGATACTACCGCAGGTTTATATACAACTATGGAAAGATGGCAAGGCCGCTTACGCAGTTATTGAAGAAGGGCAGCTTTGAATGGACAAATGAAAGCACTAAGACAATGCAACAGTTGAAGACAACACTCACCACTGCACCAGCCTGCCAGATTTCAGCAAGCCCTTCATTATAGAGTGTGATGCTCCCGGGAAAGGCATTGGTGTAGTACTATCCCAAAACAAGAAGCCCATTGCTTACTTTAGTAAGACATTGGCTGAAACGTTGCTGTCCAAATCAATCTATGAGAAGGAATTGATGGCATTAGTGCTAGCCATTCAATATTGGAGGCCCTATTTGGTGGGGAGGAGGTTTACAGTGTGTACCGACCAAAAAAGTTTGAGATACTTGCTGGAGCATAGAATTACAATGCAAAACCAACAAAATCGGTTAGCCAAATTGTTGGGGTACGAGTTTGATATCATATATAAGTAAGGAGTGACAAATAAAGCGGCTGACGCTTTGTCCCGGGTATTTGTAGAAGAGAAAGGAAATGTAGCAGAAGTGGGACAAATCTCTTTACCATATTGGTAGGATTTGGAGGAGGTTGAACACGATCAGGATTTGCAGAAGACTATCACCGAGCTGATATAAAATCCCGAATCAAATGGGAACTATACTTTGGAGAGTGGTAGATTACATTACAAGGGCAGATTGGTGATATCAGCCCAGTCGGTTTTGATCCCTAAATTGCTACAGGAATTTCACACCACACCCTTAGGAGGTCATTTAGGAGTATTCCGCACTTTGAAAAGGATTGGCCAATCTCTACATTGGATAGGGATGAAGAAGAGGGTCATGGATTTTGTGGCTGCTTGTCATGTGTGCCAGCAAAATAAATATTTGACAAGCTCACCACAAGGACTACTTCAACCTTTGTCGATTCCAGTTGTTGTATGGGAAGAGATCAGCATGGACTTTATCACTAGATTACCCAAATCCAATGGGTATGATTCCATTCTAGTGGTGGTAGATAGACTAAGCAAGTATGGCCACTTTATTCCTCTTAAACACCCATACTCCGCTAGATCAGTGGCAGAAACTTTTGTTAAGGAAGTGGTGAGAATGCACGGAATCCAGCCTCTATCGTCAAAAACCCTATAGACTACAATTACCGAAGGGTGCCTTGATACATTCGGTATTTCACGTCTCTCAACTTAAAAAGGCTATTGGAGATGCACATGTGGAGCCAAAATTACCCCAAGTTTGCAAGGGCAAGGACAAACATTAGTACCAGTGCAGGTGTTGCAGACCAGAACGTTGAACCAACAAGACAAGGAGGAAAAACAGGTGTTGATTCAATGGGGAGAAGGCAGAACAGAAGTAGCGACATGGGAAGATGCAACAACCATTCAATAACAATTTCCAGAGTTCCACCTTGAGGACAAGGTAGATTTTAAAGAGGAGAGTAATGTTAGAGAGTCGGAAAGCCAAAAAACAGTTAAAAGTGTACTATAAAAGGAAATTTAGGAAAGATAATAAGATGAGGGGCAGTAAAGGGGGGTTGTTAATGCTGTTAGGAGGTTGGTCTATTTATTAAGACCAACCTAGACAATTTAGGCAGTTTTTGAATTTTGAAGAAAATTGACAAGTGTATCCTGTGAAGGGGCAGTGGTTCCTTTGTACTTTTTTCGGTATTCTGTCTTGAATAGAATTAATTCAATAAAAGAGGTATATTCAATGAATTCTGTGTTTGGTGTTTCTTTTCCTTTTCAAGCAGTGATCAGTGGCATAATGGAGGGGTGGAAGCGGTGCAGCAGTGCTAGTGGAGTGTTGGGAGTTGTGCAGAGGTGATAATGGAGGTAGTTGAGACTACTCTTGTGTAAAGGAGCGTAACACTCTACGTGGGGTTTGTTGCAAATATTTAGAGATAGATTGAGATAGGTTTGGTGGATTATGGATGAGATTTAGGTGTCGTAAGGTGGTTAGGCCAAAGCTATAGTTGAGAAAGGTTTGAAGTTGTTTCTTGGTTTTCTATGAGACATATGATTAAGCCTAAAAGTGTGGACAAGTTGGCCGAGTGTTATCTTTAGGGTTTTTGTTTAAGAGATCAAGAGGCAAGGGATTGAAGCTTAGCAACAACACAATTGAACAACACAAGACATGCAATGGAAAAAATGTAAGATAGGCCATATGAAGAATGAAAAAAGGGATAAGATCGGGTGGTGATTACATCATCAAATGTACATAACCATGGAGGTTGACTATGGCCTTGAAAGTTCCTTCGCACACTTCATGGTGACTCCAAGAAGGCAAGAGAAAGGAGAGGCCACTTAGGACAAGTTAGCTAACCAAGCACACACACAAAATGGTTTTAAAGCACTTAATTTGATTTCTATTCAATGGGTGTTTTGTGCATGGGGTGGTGGCCTCCTTCTATAGCTTAAGGAGCCACCTCCTATCTACTTTAAATGGAGATGTGGAACTCCATTTTACACAGACGTTAACTACTTCACCATGGTTAGCGTTATTTTAAAAACCAAACAATCTATTCTTACTTGTCTCTTTAAAAGATATTTTTATAATGTGGGACACTTTTCTACAATAACTTTTTCATATTTGTATTCTTTAACTTGTCTTGATATTTCCTCTCCAAGCTCTTTATCATTTTGAATACTACATTTTCATTATCACCTCAAACATGGAGAAGAAGAAATGGAGGGAGTGGTAGTTACAAGTTTTCTTCCTTGGGAATCTCAAAGTTATAGGGAGGTTAGCTAGATTAGTTTTGTCAATTTGTGAAGAAGATTGAACTTCCAATGTTCAATGGCAATGACCCCATTAGATGGACATTGTGAGCACAATTTTATTTCTAAGTGTTTACAAAACTTAAGGCTACAATGAATATCGCTCAACTATGTATAGAGGTTCTACCATTCACTTCTTTAATTCCTTGATCACCAAGAAATCCATGTTATCACAACCACGACCAATTCAAGATGTTGTTGGATCGTTATGGAGAGGTTGAACAAGGAGATGTTATTGAGCAATTGGCAACATTGGAAACAAGGTTGTGTTGATGAATATATTCAGGAGTTTGAAGGTTTCAAAACTAAGATTAGGGGGTTGTGCATAGCTTACGCATATGGGGTTTGTTAATGTGTGCGCATTTGATGAATCTTACCAAAGCCATTGAACATGAGCTACAAAGGGAGAAGAAAGCAATGACAAAAGTGAGAAGTGGTATAGGAAAGTTAGTGTATGGGTTGGGTTCATTTAACCGCCACAAACAATGAAGCTACATGGGATCATTCAAGGAGTGCCAATAATTATTTTGGTGGATAGTGGAACCACCCAACTTCATCTCAAAATGTGAATCAGATTGGGTAGTGATTGCTACAAGGAAGTTGCTTGTGTAAAATGTGTGGGCATAGATGTCGAAGTTATCGGAGTTTTGATTTAGAAGGCTTTGATTTGGTGTTGGGCATTTCTTGGCTTTCCACTCTTGGTGAAATGTAGGTTGATAAAAAAAAAGTCACATTTTGAACAAGGAATTTATCTCGTCACTCTAAAGCCTTTTGGGAAGGCAACACAAAAGGTGTTTTTCTTAACCTAAAAGGAGAGGAGCCATCCATGTAAGGAAGGTGACTCTAATACGTTGAATTCGACCCACCAAAAAGCAAGGGATATGATGTTGTGCAAAATTGGGGAAGTTTAATGAACCTCCCTAGCTACCTTAGAATAGGGGAAAAGAACATGTCATAACAATTCTAAAAGGAAAGGGCCCAGAGAATGTAAGGCCATATCATAGGGAGTCCTGTGAAGGATATGCTTGATTCGGGAATGATACAATCCATACTTATTCTAGCCTCGTTATCCTTGTTAAGAAAAAGTTTGGATTTTGGAGAATGTGTATGTTAAGGTGATGTAAATAAAGATGAGGAAGAGCTGCTAATAATGGAGAAGAACAAAGAAGAAATAGAAGAAACATGATAAAGAAAAATAAAGAATAAAAAATTCAAAAAGATTTCAAGAGAAATTCACAAGAGGCAAGTTGAAAGAATGAGAACAAGAAATAAAGCTCTCAATTATGTAAAACTCTTAAATCATAGAATATTCCTTGATTCTCTTAGAATATTCTACAATCCAAAAGTCACTAAGAGTCATGTTTCTCTTCTTTTTCCTCTCATACATTATATCTCATGTATCTAAAATTGATAGAAATATGAGATCCTAAGAGAGGAAAATATACTCTCTAAATTTCTAATTCCTTTGTATTATTCTTTTGTTAGCTAACAAACATGGGGCCTATTACTAGTATACTCTAGAAGGACTAAGAAGAAAATAAACCCAATGACCCACAGTCAGTTAGTTAGGCAGTTATCACAATGTTAGGGTTAATGAATATAAATAGCAATTTGAATAAACTGCACTAGCAGATTTTGAAAACTCATTGTGAGGAGAGTGCTGAGACTTTTCCACTTCTCATTAATCAATAAAGAATAACTGCTCTCTTTTTCTCACTATTCTCTCTCAGTCTCTACCTCGCTGTAATGTCATGAGAATTTTTTTAATTCTTATTACCAGCTGTATCATTAGTAGAATATGTCAAATGAAGTAAGTTTACCCGTCACAGCTGCGGATGAGGAACCCCCACATGCAATATATATAATATGCTCTTGAGATAAAGCCTCAACTACTCCTGGTATCTTCTGATTCTGGACAGATCCATGGCCCAATTGACCTTGTCCACCATGGCCCCATGAGAGCACTTTGCCGTCATCTAAGGAACATCAAGAATATAGTTATAATCATATAATCCATGAGAATGGAAATGAAACAAAACAAACTTAGTGACACATCAATATACCAGTTAATGCTAGGGAGTGATATCCACCGCTTGCTATTTGAATTATTTTAACATTTTCAAGGCTGGGTACGGGCCTTGGTTTCCAACCACCAGTCTTATCACCTCTCCCAAGTTCATAGTTAGAATTGGCTGAAAATTTGCCAACATTATCAATTTTCCAAAGCTAAAAGCACCGGATAAAAGAAGTTTGCTAGTCTTGTACCGAAAATATTGGGAAAAGTCATATAAACTAGGCAAAAATTACCTCCCCAGTTCCATAATTGTCCATCCTCTGTCAATGCCATTGTGAAAAATCCCCCACAGGAAGCAGCAGCAACAGGGCAAGGTAATTCTTTTACCCTGGAAGGGATACTAAGTCCACCAGCATGATCTGGGCCCCGACCAGGACCAAGGCCCAATCGACCATCGCCTTCATCTCGACCCCAGATATAAAGCTCTCCTACATCCAATACAAACCCAACATCAGTCTCAAAGGCATTTTATACGTAGTTCATGTTACTGGGCATTCCTAAGAAGAAACTCAAATTGGTACGAGAGAGTTTAACACTAGAAGAAATGGATGTATAGCCTTGAGATGATAAAAAGATGAGTGAAAAAAGAAAAAGCTAAACATCAAAATAGGAATCTCTATCTGCCAGCAACCAAGCATTACATTTTAAAAGACTTGACAAAATCTTTCAATACACAAAACAATCAGATTTGACATGTATAATATAAATGCACCTTCTTTCAGTCACTTCTTAAGAAGATAAGTGTACCGGGAGCCTGTAACTTGAGGAAGATTTTATATCCTTTATATCTTTAAATAGACTGGTTTTGTATTCCAAAGTAAAAAGAAAGACAGGATTCAGGGTAAGAAAACACTGGAAACAAGTTGACATAAGAAAATCACAACTGAAGTGATTAGCCAAATTTTAAATTCGGTAATTATTTTTCTTACTATTCATCAATCTAAATTTGTTTTAAACAATGCTGAAATAAAGTTCCAGCCATCATACAAACCTGATTCTGTGATTGCTGCAGTATGCATTCCACTGGTAGTAATGTGTTTTATAGTTCCCTCCCAGGAGCCTTTTACCAACCTAGGAAATAGCTCTCGGTGATATACTGAGTGTCCAAGTGCACCAAAACCACCATAACCCCTGAAAACTTCATTTTCATCCATAAAAAATAATTTTATTGAGAGGAAGGAAAGCATGAACCATAAAATTTAGGAACTTTTTAACTCCCTCAAATTACAAAAGCATTCCCAGCCTCAACAGTGAGTTAAGCTCACATGGTAGAGTAAATTTACCTTGATGTTTAAGCCATGAATAATTTCATTTAGGATTAAAAATTTCTAACCATGCATAAACACTGCGCAGGCATTATGTCCAACCTCTTTTGAGGTATTTCTCAGTCAAGCCAAGACTAGTACAGTAAAAAAATCAGCATTTCAACAACAGGAGACATATCTTGTTAGAGTTAGTTAGTCAAGTTTGTTTCAATTAGTTTCAGCTTTAACCGTCTATTTAAATTATACAATAATATCACCATTCATTTAAATATATAGTTGATTTTTTTTTCTCCTCTCAATTTGCCACCCTTTACCTCATTCCCTGAAAAGAAAGAAAGAAACTTCATGCACACAATGTAACAAGTCTTAGTTGGCATCACCAACAATCAATCACTTTAATCAATCAAATTTGGCTTCACTGGAACAATAAACGATAAACTAACTCTACAATTCACATTAATCATCAAGTGTCCGATATAAGAAAACAACCACGCTTCAACCAATCAGAAATTCCAAGAAAGTAAGGGTGCTTTCGATATCTACTTTTGAAAATGTTTTTAGTTTAATTAATAAATTACCGCTTCACATAATTCATATTAACAAAGAACGTCTGAAATGCTTGATTTTAGAAAAAAAACAGTCAGAGATTCCAAAGTGAGTAATTTGAGGTTGAAGAAGTTGAAGGGATTCTGACCAGGAGAAGACCTCGCCGGCTGATGTAAGAGCAACGGAGTGCAAGCCCCCCAGGGCGACAGAGCGAAGGTTATCGAGGTGAGGGTTCAGGGTGGGCACGAACAACGAATTCTCGTGGCCGAAGCCCAATCTTCCACCATCACCTTTTCCCCAAATCCAGAGGGCCCCATCGGCGACGAGAGAAGAGTGGAAAAGCCCACACGAGAGGCCCACTTCGGGGCCCCGACGCTTCTCCGCGTAGGGGAGCCGGCCGGGGGTTTGGGCGAGGGAGAAGGAGGATTTGTGGACGGCCAGGTTGGCCACCGGAGAAGGGTACAGGCGGGTCTCCTCCACGCCGCCCCCGAGCTGGCCGGAGGCGCCTCTGCCCCATGAGAGGACCTGCAGGGTGACGGTGTTGCCAACGGTTGTGTCAGCGGTGTAGAGGAGCGGGGGCTTCGGGGTGGCGGAGGAGTGGCGCAAGCGGCGAGTAAGAGTAGCTATATGGTGGTGGTGGTGGCGGCGGATAATTGGCTTCATGTGTTTCGGTTAGGTTATGCTTTGTTTTGTGGTGGTTGAAACAGTTTGGTTATTATGCTTAGTACATTACTACTGCTAAGGGTTGCTCAACAGTGACGGTAGCTGCTCTGATTTTCACTGTAAAATATGGCCTCGGCGGTGCACATTGCTTACTTAATTACCAGTTGTGCTACAATGATCAACCTCCTTGAAGACTTGTTTGTTTTTGTTTGAACAGGGAGAGGGTTTACAACGAAATAAAGAAGAAAAAGATAAAAAATAAATAAATAAGACAAAAATAATGAAAGCTTAAATTGCTTGAAGTTAAACAAAGAAAGGGAAAAGTAAAACTAAATTAATTGGAAGTTTATAATAGGTTTATTGACATAGGAAAATAATTTTTTAAAACAATATATTTAAAAAATTATTTTTAAAGTAAAATTCTAAAAATAATTTTGTATAAAATAACAATTTTCAAAATACATAATAAAGTTAAAATCAAATTTAAACCAAATATAAAAAAAATATTATATTTTAAATTAGTAGGTTTACATTAAACGACATTGATTTACAAAAAATCAAAAATTAAATTTGTGAGTTTTACTTTCTTTACTATTTTAATATTTTAGTTTGATTATTTATTTTTTTAATTAAATATTAATAATAATTAATTATATTAGAAAATAATCTATTATATGAAAATATAACGTTTTTAACATTGTAACACTCCAAAAATAACATGTATAAAGCTACATGCTAACATTATTATAATTATGATTATAATTATGATTAGTGAACATACATTAATCCTTTAAATTAAAATATTTCAAAATTCGACCTTCAGAATTCTACTAACATATAATTACAAAATATCTCTAAATTGTTTTTCAAATTTAGCTTATTCCTAAAAGCACCACTCATTCAAAACGCAAGTACAACAAAACAAGGGTAAGCTAACCAAATTTTTAATAATACTGAGTATTTCAATTCAAATACAAAGATTAACACCACTTAAGTCTTTCATTCAGTTACATAAGTCTTTCATTCAGTTACATACACCATCACAATTTAAGACATTGACACACTACAAACTTGACTCTACTTCCGGAAGACTCGTGCATTGAATAGACCCTAAGATATGCACCTGTCATACATCTCCAAAATGTGAATCCACACAGCATCCACACAAATGAATCATCAATTATGTATGACAAGGTTAGTCACCCTGAGACTTTCCTGACCAACTATGTTTCAAGCTGCACTCACCTAGTTCAGACCTCATTCCACTCTCACCACCTAGTAATGATCATCTATTTGATTCTTATTACTAATAGAGTCAGGATATCAATCGTTATTGATATAGTCTTTAGACAATACACTTCCTAACTAACCTAAACACAGGTGTTTTTCTTTTCCTAAAAACACTATGCCTAGGCCTTGACCAACTTCATCAATACTCTATCAATATCACATCATAACATAGATCTCTACTAATGCATTTATTCACTTTTCAATCTCAATCTCAAAAATGAAAGAAATCCCTAGATCATCAATACAATTAAATTTGAATTATCAATTAATATATCTTATTAAATTCATGCATTGCATTATAAAAGAACCAAACAATCAAAACAGAAAGCCCTAAATTTTTTTTTTTGGGTTTAGCTTGGGCAAAAATCTAGCTTGAGCGAGAATCCCCCTCGCTTGAGCGAAAATTCTCTCACTTGGGTGAAAACAGTCTAGAGAGCACACTTGCTCTAGGGCCATTCTTGCTTGGGCGACTATACCCTCGCCTGGGCGAAACTACCTTTGTGCCTGGTCCAAGCACTTTCTCGCCTGGGTGAAATTGGACCCGAGAGCACCTCTCAGGTTTCCATGTGACTTCACTTGGGCGAGATTGTCTAGCCTGGGCGAAAAATGCAGAAAAACTAGTAGTATCCACTACCTCAGAGTTAACATGTATGCATTAGATGACCAAAATAATAAGAATCAATACGCTTATACAATAAATGGTCTACCCCAGCACAGAATATCAACTCAACATATCAATATCTCATCAAGTTCACACAACTATCTCATACATGCAACATTCAATTCAACATTAATCCAACATTTCAGACCTACAGGAAACTTTACCAGATACAAATTGTATAACTACTACTACAATCATTAACTTCTCTATTCAAGACTTAAATTTGTAAATCAAACAAGCACAAACTTCAAGTTAGCTTCCCTTACCTGAATTGCAGTTAAAATTCTCTATAACAATCCCAATAGCATAAGGTCCTCAAGAACTCGAATCTACATCAAAGGATCTCTGATTAATGACCAGACTAACAAACTAGGAAGCTAAACTCACAGAGGCACCATCTGATGGCTCAGAGGCCACATGCAAGCTCAGCTCAGTAAGCAGAGGAAAGCGAAAACTTAAAACTGACTCTAAGGGAAGGGGCAAAAAACGAACTTACTCTATTAGAGATTCTGATCGGGTAGATTTGCTCTGTTCTCCGCCACGAGTACAACGGTGGGCTCCGCTCGAGAAACTGATGAAAGACAGACGCGAAGTCCTAGGAAGAAGTCAGAGAAAAGGGAGGTCAGAGGTTTTTAGAGATGGTGACTCAAATGAGAATGAGACTGACTGGTTAGGAAGAAGTCAGAGAAAATGGAGGTCAGAGGTTTTTAGAGATGATGACTCAAATGAGAATGAGACTGACTAGTAACTTTTCCTATAAATACGTGTTTTTAGTTTAATAATATAATAATCAAATGTTCATTCTACTTTTACCACTTCTACTAAGATGAACAGATTTTCTAGATTGTTACAAATATAATAGATTATATATAATAAAATATTTGCAATATAATTGACTATTATTAATATAAAAAATATTACTAAATTATAAAAATACATCTATAAATAACTATGAAAATAAATTATTTTATTAATTTTCATAATTTTATTATAAGAAATTAAAGAATATATATATATTAGGACTTTATAATTTTTAGTCAATTACAGTATAACTATTATTTTGATATTCTTACAAATTGAAAATGATGTGAATTATTCATCGATTATATTTTAATATTTTTACAAATCAAAATTAATGTAAATTATTTATTAATGAGATAAATTATTTTGTAAATTTTATTTAAAAAAATATTATTTTTTTTTTAAAATGACTTTGAATATTAGATAATGCAAACGATCATGCAAATATTTTAATAATATATTAAATATTTCATAACATGTGACCATTTAATATCTAAACTAATTATTTTATTTATTGTATAAAATATTTTAAATAATTAAATATTAGATAATGTAGGTAGTCGTACAAATATTTAAAATTATTTGTGTCAAACTTTTTTTTTTTAATTTTAATGTATAAAAAGAAAATATGGTGATGCTTTATTTATGAAAAAAAGAATAAACATTTAATACAAATGTAAATCAAAGTTTCAATATTATTTTTTATAAAAGAAAAATAACTAAAAGGTTGAAGGTGTGTAAAACAAAAATACGGGTAAAGAGAAAAAAAAAAAAAAAAAAAAAAAAAAAAAAAAAAAAAAAAAAAAAAAATAAAAAAAAAAAAAAAAAAAAATTTAAAAATTATTTTTAAAAAAAAAAAAAAAAAAAAAAAGTTAAAGGTTTGTAAAAAAAAAAAACGGGAAAAAAAAAAAAAAAAAAAAAAAAGCTGTCGGAGTAATAAGATAAGCCTAACTTTTTCCTTTTAAACAAACCATGGTTGCATAAAATAAGAATAAGGGTGAAAAAAGCGAACACTGGACAAGATTTTCAAAACGTGGGATGCAAATATGAGAAAGAAAATTGCAAACAGTAAAGTAAGCATTAACCAGCCCAAATTTTCTCCTTCTATATGAATTTATGAATAAGGGGTGTGAGAAAGCAAATCTGCAGTGTTACAAACAAATACAAATATTGGACCAGCGGAATGGTCAAATTCTTCTTTTTTTTTTTTTCTTGGTTTTTTTTTTTACATTTTTATTTTCTCTTCTTTTTCATATTGTAAAGGAATATAGAGGAACTGTAGATATCATGCTTGACATAATCAACTACGTATCTCCACCATCCCAAAACATCAATGTAAACGGTGACCCAAAACTCAACATCATCACTTCAATTCAAACATGCTAACTCAAACACACATTCCCCGTTAGTCCTAGATAAATACGGTTCCTGGTGAGAGTTGATAAGGTCTACAAATCAAAAAGTTTCTAGCTGATGGCAGGACCTAAGCAAAATTAGTGATTCAGTTGATCAACATAATTGGTTTCTTAGTAAGATTGCTTGGAAATTGGGTAATGGAAAGAAGATTAGACTCTAGAATGATATTTGGATCGATAATGTTTCACTTAAAGAGAGATTTCCTAGACTGTATTCACTTTCACTGGAAAAAGACACTGTGATTAGTGAAGTGGGAGAATGGGTTAATACTGGAGAGAATGATGTATTCTTATAGAAGTTAGCGTGGAGGAGGCAGTTGTTCGTGTGGGAAGAGGAACAATATGGACAGCTAATATCTCTTTTGAACTCTACTAGGTGGAAAAGGGGCAGTGTGGATAGGAGGATATGGGGTGTGGGTGACCTGAAAACATACACAGTGGACTCTGGCTACAGGGTCCTAAACGAAATTGTAGCTCTACAAGTGGTAAGTGGTTTAGGGAACTGTGGAGCCTTAAAGTAGCAGGTTCAGCTCAATTGTGTGTATGGAGGGCTATGTTGGAAAAACTACCTACTAGGCTTAACCTGGATAAGAGAGGAGTTGCACTCCCTAGTAACTTATGCCCTCTATGTAAACTGCTTAGCATGTTCTCATTAGTTGTGAAGTGGTGCAAAAAGTGTGGGATAACTGTGATAGGTGGTTAGGAATCTCATCTGTTAGGCATCAATCTATTATAAATCACTTTCAGAGCTTTTTTCTATTAGGGTTTAGTCAAAAGATAAATTTAGTTTGGAAGGGTATGTGAGTGGCTATAGTGTAGGAAATTTTGATGCATAGGAATAAAATAGTGTTTAATAGTGGGATAATGGACAATGTGGAAATCTTTACATTAGCACAACTTAAGGCTTGGTCTTGGAACAAGTTTAGATGGCAGAGTGCGAACTATTCTATATCGGACTGGCTTCTCTATCCTATAATATGTCTGCAAAATACATCTTAATACTTATAAAGGTTGTGTGAGTTTTGGTAGGTTGGGTAATCCACTCGTTTAATGAGTGTATATGCAACAGTGAAATCTAGGGGAGATGGAGAAAAGTTGGCATAGAGGTGGGTGTTTTGCAGGTCTGTTTGGCTGAAGCAGGAGTATATGGCAGTACGAATGCAGGCGAAAGTTAATTGAAGCACAAAATGGTGGACTTTAATTTCGGAAACTTAGTTGGTGGCCTATTAATGCAATTGGAAGTTGTCAACGACTGTGCTTCATACTCCTAGTTTGATCATGTGTTATTCAATTTAAGTAGTTTTTTTGTATGTTTAATTTGGTTATCTCTATTTCTTGTTGTTGTATTAGCTTATGTACACTATGTAGGTTAATTGTGGGGCTTGTCCTCTTGGTAGCATGGGTGGTGGAGGGGAGTTTATTATTTGGTTTTGTTTGTTTTGTAATAGGTTTGGAGTACCCCTTAAGTGTTTCCATTAATTCCATTATTCGTCATTCTACAAAAAAAGATAAATGCTATGTTTACATGTTCAAATGGAAAAAGAAAAGAATAAGAACACCCAAGGACAATACAGAAGTGAGTGAGGGGAGAGGGAGTGTTGGAGGCTGTAGAGTAAGATGGCAATGTATTATAGTGTGTTATGTATGTGAGAGGGTGTGTGAGAACGACAGAAATATTCTTTTTCTCTTCTGTTATCGAAGCCTAAAAAAAATGAGTGCATGAATGTGTAGATTTTGAGAGGAATAAGTGAAGAGAGCCAGTATCGGAGAGAAAATTGTGAGTGATAGTAGCTAAACTTGAGTGGGGTGAGAGAAAAATAAAAATAAAAATAAAATAAAAAAAAAACATAAAAGAGTAGTTACAGTGAGAAAAATGGACATGTAAAAAGTTTTTTGCCCACAGCGAGAAAAATAGAAGTATGGGGTGCGCATAAAAATTGAGGAGGTGCAAACAGTAAATTTGTCCTGCTAGACCAACATAAAAAAAGGAGGGTATGCAAACAAAGTAGTGACTATTCATCCAAGTGGAGGAGTGGGGTGTGCGTAGCACTAAAGGAGGTGCGAAGGGCATTCCTGACTTGTTAACCCATGGGGTGCACATAGGAAAAAGAGGTGTAAAAAGGGAAAAAAGGTTAAAGTTAAGTGGGTTGTCTTTTTTTATTAAGCTTTGGTTGTTATTTTTTTTTTGTGTTTTTTCTTTGATTTCATTTTTTTAAAATTTAATGGGCTAGGCCCAAACTTTTTTATTTTATGACAATAATAAAAAAGATACCAAAGTCTTAAATTAATTACTTTAAATTTTATAAAAAAGAGAGTCATATTTCTTTTAGTTTTGTAATATTTATTTAAAAAAATAATTTTTTTCATTTTTTTAAAATTAATTGAATACAAATTTAGTTTTCTTTAAAGAATTATTTATTATATTCGAATGAAATCGAGGGTTAACATATCAAATAATAAGATTATTTTTGTTCAAAACATTCTCGTTTTAGTATAAATTAATTTTACGTGTGTTGATTTTAGTAATTAGAGAACCTTGTTAAATCTTTCATTTTGATTCGAAATTAATCAATTAAGAATTTCACACAATCAAACGAAAAAAATGAACAAATAAAAAAAAAGCTTGGAAAAGCCTTATCTGGTTGAATGTAGTGGCTAGATCAGCTAACATAAAAATTAACCATCTAATGCTTCGTTGATCTTAATGCTCCATTGACTAGCTAATTTGTTGACTGTCTAATCCAACTTTATCATTTACTGATATGTTGACCGTCTAACGTACCATTGACTGTCTAACATAGCATTGACCAGTTAGTCTAGAGTTGACCATCTAAAGTGGCTTTGATTGTCTAATCCAATGTTGACTTTCTGATCTAGTATTGACCGTCTAACATTGCTTTGACCGTCTAATACTTAAAAATGCAGAAATTCTTTGGACAAACCAAATTCATTAATCTAAAATAAACACTTGGAGTGTTTATAATCATCAAAAGCAATACTAGATCATGAGAAGATCTAATAGGGCCTTGGATCGTCTGGCATGACTAGACTATCTAATGAGCACTAGTTCATCTACTGGTCTAACACTTACAACAAGATTTATAGTCTAAATTGCTATCATAGAGATACAAATTCACGAGTGTTGAAATCCTATTAGCTTTTTATATCTATCTTTTGGATGGTATGATAAACATTTTATACTCTTTTTTTGAGAGTGTTCTTTTTTCTTTTAAGAGTTCTCAATCTCAGGGACAAATTTGAAAAGATAACTTAGCGAGGTTTATGTATAGCTTAGAGAGGTTTATATAATCATGATAATATGGAAATGTTTGTGTACTATGTATAATCAAGTTTCTTGATTAGTAGAACCTCTTAAACAATCTAATTAATAAAGATTGCACATAGTTTAAATTTTGTGTGAACCAATTTTAAATTTTTTTACTATTTTATCTTACATTTAGTATAATAGATATGATGTTTTTCCACTCTGAGTATACTCTTAGGGTCCATTCACTCCTTCTAAAGCTAGTTGTCTCTACAATTGTAATTTATAAAATAGTCTCAAATTTAATTGTTTCAATGACTAAGTATTTATTTTCTAAATTAGTTTACACAGTGAATTTCTATTGGTGCAATATCTAAATAACTTTTTAGTTTCAAATTAACTTATGTAATAATTTTAGCAAACCAAGATGCAAATTAATAAATATTTTTATTTGATAATTAAATTTTAATAAATCAACTATAGAACAAATAAATTTTGGTAAATAATATGCTATACGCATGACCACAGAACACGTTTTTGGCATGCGAGCTTTAGTGGCCCCAAACAGTAAATAGGCACCAAATGTAATCTCTAAGGTGAGGCAAGAAGATGGATACAATCAAACCAGCTACTATGATGGTCCCAAACACAATCGCTTCGATAGATACAATGTCACCACGTAAGAGCTAACTTTGCAATCATTTTTTTTTATCGGATGATCTCGAAGGGATATGCCTGTCTTATATGTACACCAATATTTATGAAATCGAATTAATTGATTTTGAAAGAGACATCATAGGGACCAATTTCACACGAGGAAAAACAGGAACGGCTCATAAAATTCATGATATTCATAATATTTTTAATCAATTGGTGATTATTAATAGCTAATTGATTTAGTTAGTATCTAAATCAGCATATTTTAATTGGAACGTTAAGCATTATGCCTCGCACTAAGATAATAGATGTATTTATTTCTTTCAAAAGTTCTCTATTTTTATATTTTTTTTCCTTATTTATTGACCATTCATGCATAGATGTGGATTTGAAGGGTAATCCTCCTTCTTACAGTCCTCCTTACATGTAAGGTGTAAGGACAGTCCACCACGTGTCAGTCTTATCATTTTAAGTAGCTCGGTATCATAAGGATTAGGAAAACCATTCGCATTGGTCCTCAATTGGAATGTGTTGGGAGAAAGTTCAATACTGTGATTTTGCTTAACGTTTTTCTATAATAGACAATGATAAACGAAAGTGTTTTATATGTTAGACCTATTCAATTTTTTTTTTTTCTACAAATGTATCACTATGCTCAAATAATGAGTATAATTTAAGTTAATATTAAACTTTTCAAATATTTATATTTATTTTATGTTGCTGGAAGTGTTTATTACTTTCATCTATTAAAGAAATCCATTCAAGCACAACTCACAAATCTCATCAAGTTAGCTTTTGGACAAAGAACTAAAGTTACTTCCTTCAACAATAATCTGACACAGGCGCTATTCAACTATGGTCCAGTTGTTTACGAGTAGAGTGTACATTTTTACCATAGTTTGATGCAAAAGGCTATACTACCTAGGGAGATAAGTATGGTTAGTTATCAAGAAAGTTATGTAAAGAAGAATGACCATTTAAAGCTCTATGAGTGCATTTAATGCACAATCCACTATGTTTGTCAGATGATGGGAATTCAAGCGAGCTAAAGTTGATCAAGGACGATAAATGGATTTGCAATAGCTACATACTTCCAATGCCTACATAAAGCTAAGTTTCAAGAAGAAGAACAACAGAGAGGACGTTGCACTATGTTCTGACGTTGCTTAGATTTTTTGTGCCTAAAAAATCTTCATATAGGAGAGAGCTCTTAAACCTTGAAATTATTGAAAGATGCAATCCTTACCTAGTAAGCAAAACCAAATGATCTACGATCATACCTCACATAATGTTTTATGTTAGTCAAGAGTGACTATTTAGCAAGGAATACTTATTGAGTCATGATTGGCTTATTGAGATTATACTTGGGTTAGGCTAGGATTGACTTGTTGGAAGAATAATCAATTTAGCTAGGAGTAACTAAGTCTAAAAGAATACTTAATGAGTCAAAAGTGACATGTTGAAATAACAATTGGAATGAACTAGGAGTGATTTTTTTCAAAGAATACTTAAAGGGTTAGTTAGGAGCGACTACAATCTCAAACAATACTTAAGAGATTAGTCTTAAGTGACTATGATCCTAAATAATACTCAAGAGGTTAGCCAAGAGAGGCTATAATCCTAAATAATATTCGATTGTATTCTACAGCATTAGTTTGCCTAATGGGACTTAATGTGTTGATATATGATAGAATTGATTTACATGATATTATTGACCTATTTTTATGACAAAAATAAACTCTTTCCACACTTAAAATATGCTTAATTCTCAATTTTATTTGGTTTTTATTAATAATTGGTTATGAGAGTCAGAAAAATGATTTGATTGTTAATTCATGGTATTTTGATTGATTTTGAGTAGAAAAGCATTAGATTACAAGAAGGAGAATTGAAACATTGAAGGAGTGAGAGAAAGGAAAAAAATTTGGACAAAAGAAGCCAAGTCCGAGTCAGCAAACCTGGGCCGACACAAGAGAACCCAAGAGCAAGGTTAGAGAAATGCGCCCGTCGGAGACTACATGGGTCTATTGTAGGTTAGGCTTCGAAACTTGGATTGTAACAGAATCTAGTGGCACCATCGTAACTGACTTGAGCCTGACGCAAACTTCAAATCTGGAATTTTATTTAATAGTTGCTTCAACTAAGGTTAGGTACCTTTGGCTATTCGAGATAAAAAATCACTCTTGGAAGACATTCTTAGGATTTCCTGTGGATTCTACTTTGTATTCCACCGTCTTTTGTAAGGTTTAGTATTCTCATATTTACGAGGAGCTAAATTATCTATTGTTTGGCTTAGGTTAAACCTTTCTGTTATTACTCTCACAAGAATAAAGATTTGAAGAAGCCAAACAAGACAAAGCAAGCAAGCAATTGGAGGAGATTTGGGATTTGGTCTTGTGTGAGTGAGTGAGAGGTTGATTGGCAAAGAACCTATGCATAATTAAGGAGAATTCCACCAGCACTATGGTCTAA